>ENA-UEPQ01001343-UEPQ01001343.1-human-gut-metagenome-genome-assembly--contig:-NODE-1343-length-10807-cov-27.713886_pt1 | contig 10807 bp, 10 predicted proteins | sample MGYA00242903_ERZ507922 | MGnify/ENA primary metagenome ERZ507922 (study PRJEB26167, sample SAMN06115483) | human gut metagenome | host: Homo sapiens | place: China:Sichuan | collected 2014-10-16... | reverse complement strand
TAATTAACTTTGCAAAACCTATCGGGTGGTACACTTTTCAAATGCTACCCGGGTCCCTTTTCAAGTGTTAGCTACACAAATTGCAGGCGCATGAATATACGGTTAAGGTCGGAAACGTCATTGAACAGATCACGTATTTCAGTTGAACAGGCGGCAAAATCCACCAGTATATAGGTCTCGTATTCCTTGGCTGCAAACTCCTCTGCAATGGTGGACTTCCCGACACGTCTTGCGCCCTGTATCAGTACGGCCGTTCTGCCTTCATCCGTCCGCTTCCAATGCAGCAGTTCTTCGTATATTTTTCTTTTGAATATCATATATGATGTTGTTAGCAAGTACAAAGATAATACTTAATTGCACGAATCTCAAAATCTATATAGGCGAAAATTGCACGAATCTCAAAATTATAACAGTGCGGCAATGTCAAATTGTCCATGGAGGGGCTTAAAAAAGTAGGTATTTTATTTCCGTTTGGCTTCCTCCCGTTCAAACATCCTGTCTACCATATCCACGGCCTCGATTTTCTTGCTGTCGACGATTTTCGCGTATATCTGCGTGGTACGCACGTCGGCGTGTCCCATCAGTTTGCAGGTGGTATAAAGGTCAGCCCCGACGGTCATCATCATCGTTCCGAAGGTATGGCGGCTTGTATGATAGGTGATTTTCTTGTCAATACTTGCCTTTTCCACCCATTGTTTGAGGATTTTGTTGGTAGTCGGGCGTGATGGGAGAGCCGCGAAAACAAGTGTCTCGTCACTGTCGTCCGTTTTCCGTTCTGGCAGCCATTTTACGGCATTTTGCGAGAGCGGCGTATAGATGGGAGTGGATGTCTTCTGCTGTACGGTGGCAATCATGTACCTGCCGTCATTACATATAATGTCTTTCCAACGGAGTGTTTCCATATCGCTCAGGCGGAGTCCGCAATAACATGAAAACAGGTATGCCTGCTTTACCGTCATGTTACGGCATTCGGTGGCAATGAGAAGTTTTACTTCCTCGATGGCAAGAAACTGGCGTTTGGATTCCAGCTTCTTTACACGCTCCGAAGCCGAAAGCTGCATGAACGGATTTTCGCCCAGCCACTCCGCACGGACTGCGGCATTCAGGGCGATGGAGAGTTGGGAGATATAGGCCACGACCGTTCCCTGTTCAAGCGGCTTTCCCTGCCTGCCTTTATAGGTGTGTTGGATCCAGTCTATGAAGCCGAGTGCCCATTTCTTGTCAATGTCACCCATCCGGGTGTTTTTGCCGTATTGGTTGATGACCTTTATTATGCTCCGTAATTTTTCGATCCGTTTGATACCTTTGCGCTCCTGATTGGAATGGAATTTTTCCAGCCAGTCCGCCAGCGTCAGTTTCTGCCATGCGGATTTGCTCTTGATTCCGGCTCTGGATTTGGTAATCTCGATGATACGTTGCGATTTTATGGTTTCGACTGCCTCGCGGGTGGCGCGGTTCTGCTCCCGGACCCTCGCGTTGACTTCCGGCAGGTGGTACATCTTCAGGAACTCGTAACTCCGTTTGCCGTTGACATAGATGTCAAGGTAGTACGATTCAGAGCCGTCGGCAAGTTTCTTGGTGCGAACCTTTACTGGCTCTTTCAATCTGTTGGTTTTCTTGTTTGCTGCTGCCATAACTTAAAATACTTTGTCTATCAGTGAAACGGCCTCTTCTTTTTTCTTGTCAACGATTTTCGCGTAGACTTGCGTGGGGCGCACGTCGGCATGTCCCATCATCTTGCTGGCGGTATAAAGGTCAACCCCTGCGGTTATCAGCATCGTGCCGTAGGTATGGCGGCTCAAATGAAAATGAAGGTGTCTTTCCAATCCTGCCTGTTCCGCCCATTTCTGCAGATGTTTACGCAGGTTGGTACGTGACGGTAGGGAGAATACCGATGACTCCGGTTCTCCACGTTCCGGAAGCCATGACAAAGCCTTGGCCGGGAGAGGGAGCGATATGGGTTTGGAGTTTTTCTGCATCACCACCGATACGAAGTGCCGCCCGCCATTGACGGATATGTCACTCCAGCGCAAATCCGTAACATCACCCACGCGTAGCCCGCAATAGCAGGCAAACAGGAATGCCTTGCGTATGTTTTCCTTGATATAGGGAGTTTGCTCCAGCTTGCGGATTTCTTCAAAGGTCAGAAATTCTCGCTTGCTCTCCGGTCTCGCTATCTTTTCTTGGAAACTCAACGATTTCCAGGGATTGTTCTTTATATATCCCTTCTGCCATGCAGCAGACAGGATGATGCCGAGAATCCAGAAACTGGAAAATGCGGTGGCTTGGGCAAGCGGCTTCCCTTGCGGAGTGAGAGGCTCGGATTGCAGCCACCCGGCATAATCGACACAGAATCTCTTGTCCATGTCACACAGTCTTGCACCGGGACGGAACTTCTCGAATTTAGCGCGAGATGCCCTTAAATGTAGATATGTGGGCTGTCCCCGCTGTTTGTATTCCTCCATCAGCATACTAATGAAGTCCGACAATAACATTTGGGATTTGTCTTTCGCCGCCTCCTCCTGCGCCTTGTCATCAACCATGTTTTCGGTCTTGGCGATAATTATCTCCTCCGCCTGACGGAGTGTTTTCGCGTTCTCACGTTTCGCCTTGACGGAAGTTTCCGGTACAAGATACAGTTTAAGGAACTCGTATTCGTGCCTGCCGTCAACAGTATGGTCTATAAAAAGGGACTCGCGGCCGTCTGCAAGTTTTCTTCTCCGCAACTTGAACGGACTTTTTTCTACTTTTGATTGCTTTCTTCTACCCATTGTGCTCCAGCATTTTATATTCTGATGCAAAGATAGTAAATAGGTTTGGTATAAGTATCAAAATGAGTAACAAAAATAATTCATAAATAGGTAAAAATGGTGGCTTGCAGGAATAAATGAGAAAATGAATGTATATTTATAATAAACAGATATACAATGATATATATTCCTATTTTCGTAAATGTTGTGCTTTTGTTGCTTTTTGATTATAGGTATTTATTCTTTTCCCTCTTTTCTGTTTCTCTATCTTTGTCCTTCATCTCTGCCTTTATCTTTGTTCTTATTTTACTACCTTTATTTCTCTCTCCCCACTCATCCCCTGCTACTCCCACAGCAACCTCAGTGCATGTCATATCAGCCTCACGCTATAATGGACTAAAAAGCCAAAATCGCCCAGGAATACGTGCCGTTAGGGTCTGAATAGCGGTCATGTTTGTTAAGGCTTGATATTCGTTGGCTTACGGGAGTGGCTGCTACATCTAATACCAGTACGGACAAACTTGTATTCGCGCTATCTTCCGAGGACGACCAGTACCGTCTATGGTCGGGAATAATGTTGTGTAATAAATCCTTCTGCTGCCAAATTTCATACAATTGTCCGATGGCGGGCAGGAACCAGCCGCTGCTTGTCGCTGGGGCTGCTACTTGCGTTTCATAGGCTATTTTGGCATGATAAGTGGCCGGGTATCCGTCAAAGTTTTCAGGATCGAGTCCTGAGCCGTTAGTAGTGGCATAATCAGCGATTTTTTTGGTATATGAATATCCGCTCCAGTCTTTTTCGGGATAGGAGCTGTTGTTGGATACACTGCATCCTACAACAGGGCCGGGGGTGCCCCACCGGCATTCAGCGCCCGCGTCTTTTAAAGCTATCACATAGGCCTGGCATTTATCCTGACGGATACCGGTGTTTCTGTAGTTGGATGTATCATAATCTGAATGGCCTACGGCGAATACGATGCCGATACATGTTTTCCCTACGAGGGGCGGTACGTTTTCTTGCAGGTAGGTGCCGTCCGTCAGTAGCCGGTAGCCACCGTCGCTCCAGGTGCCGTCGCTGTAATAGTAGTCGCCTACATGGATATCTCCGTCGGGACGGACGTGGCCGCCTCTGCCGCTCATATCAAGAAAATAGGAGCTGTTGACTCGGGTGTTGGTTAGGGCTATGACCTTATGATTGGATGTTGCAAGGTTTATTCCACCGGGAAATACGTAATACACTCCGTTGTCGGAAATGAAATCCGTTTTACTGGCGGTGGTGATGCTGAAACTGCCTTTGGCGGGCTGTATGTCTATGCTTTGGGGAATATTTGCAAGGCTGGAAGTGGGGGTAATGCCATTGTCCATTCCGGCTACTTCCACCCGTACCTGCGTGCTCAGAAAGGTTAGATTTATGGGTTCGGCAGGGGCTGTGACCTTAATGTTTTTGGTACTCGCTTTCATTATGATGCTGTTGTCCGCAAGAGTCATGGTGTTGCCGGACAGCGTACCTTTGGCGTAGATTGCTTCCACATTGACGTTGGCGCCTGCCGGGGCGGAGATGGGCGGGGTGAGCGCGCTCCATTTTTTTGTACTGCCGTTGTATGTGGCGGTGGAGTAGGCGTACGTGGTACTTGTGCTGACGGTTATTGCTGCGGCGAGATATATCTTGTCGTTATTCTCCCAGGACACGGCTTTGCCCGAATCCGCGATACGGGTATGGGGACGTGCATGCGAGTCGTCCCTGCCTGACGGCTGAGCGGCGGTGTTGCCGCTGCCTGCTGTCATTTCCTGAAAGGGCAGGGGCTCGTCTATGATGAAGGTGAGAGGTTGCAAGATGGCGGCGGAAAACTCGTCCTGTTCCGTGCAGGCGGTAAAGAGCCATAACAGGCCTATGCCGCACCATATGAATAGACTGTGTATACGGCTCGTGTTGCGTGTACGGAATGTGTTACGTACACAGTGTATGCCGTGTACATCATTGCATACGCTGCGTTTACTGTATGGGATATGTAAAATATGCTTTTTCATCGTTACGCTGTTTTTAGGATAAAGACATGGTATCTGCAAAGACATAACGCCTATAACGACGTCATATCTACATAATAGTTTATTTCGGGGTATGTCGGATCGGCCGGAGTCTGCTTCCAGAAATTATCGCTGTCCCAATTTATGATGTAAAGCATCGGGGGCATCGTATAGTATGCATTGATGGAAGAGTCGTACTTGGCGCATCTGAATGTTTTGGATGATCTAATCTTGCTGCTTGGTCTGAGAATTTCTTGTACCGTTTTCCCGCCTAATGTATTGCAGGAATAAGATGTTGAACCCGGGTTATCGGAGAACTCATAGCAGCTTATTTTATAATTGAAATAGCTTGTTATGGGCAGCACCGAGCCGTCTCCATAGCAGTATCTGAATGACGAATAATCTAGGGGTGTAAAACCGCCGAAATTAACAGTACCTATATTACCCTGCGAATCTATATCGGGGTACGTAAGGGAAAGTGGCGTATAACTATAACAAGACGTACACAGAACAGCGTTGACAGTGCCTATAAAACCGCCTGCGTTTACTGTTCTGGTGTCACCGCTGCTGGCCATTCCGCTGAAAGAGAGTGCTATGCTTCCTAAAGAATAGGAACCGTAAATATCGCCGCTATGGGCATCGCCGCCTAAAAATCCGCCGACTGTGACAATATACCCGGCGTTTGCGGGAATAGGTCCCAACTTAATATTGCCTGAAGACCAACAGGATGCGATTCTGCTTTTGTTTGTTGACATGTAGCCCACTAATCCTCCTATGGTGCAGGCATTCATGGCGGCTGACGAGGTGTGATTGTAAATACCTCCTTCCCCTATATCTACATTGGCATGGCATAAGATTATTGAAGCATCCTTTGCATCTCCTATCAGCCCGCCTGTTATGTACGGCTGGCCGCCGTCGGCATTACATGAAACTTTCCTGATTTTTCCGGTGGCGGAACAATAGTTTACTTGCGTCTCTTGGTCGACCGTTCCTGCCAGTGTTCCTGTGTAGGTTACAGGAGACCCGACCGTTATATCTGCGTCGCGCAGATTTATACCCACCAGCAGAGACTCGATTACCTGTCCGAAAAGGCCGATACCCTGGCTTGTCTTTCCGGTTTTTATCTTTAAATTTTTTATGGTATGTCCGTTCCCGTTGTATACTCCTTGAAACTCGACATTATATCCTATCGGTGTCCAGTCGGTGGCATCGTTGGAGAAGTTTTTCGAGGTAGCGAGGTCTTGTATGTCGATGTCCGCTACTTGTAAAGCTTTGATGGGACGGATTCTACTGTTATTCACATCATTGCGGAATTGGGCGAGGTCTTCGGCGGTGGCTATGATATAGTCATAGTCGGTGTCGGAAGGGATAGGGACTTTCAGTTCATCCCATGTTATGTCGGAGTTCACCGTGATGGCGGTTATCTGGTTGTTTTGTATCGTCAGGGTGTAGCCTATGGCTTTGCCGGACAGCCAGTCGTTGGGGGTGACATTGGGTAGGGTGGCTGTTACGGTTGTGGAGCCGCTTCCATCGGCATAGGTCAGCGTCACCTTCGTATCGTTCGGGTGCGAGGGTATCAGGAAGAATTCTTTTACGGTCTTTGCCGTGCCGTCGACCGCTATGCTGACGGTGGCCGTGCAAGTGCTTTTGCTTGTACCGATGTTCTTCGCGGCGACCGCGGTGTTGGCGTCGTTTATGCTGAAGTCGGCCGATGAGGCGCACTCGGTGCTGATACCGGTTATGGTTTTGGAGTCACTGCCGCCCGTCTTTACTTTAAAGACCACCTTGGTCATGGCGTGCTTCATGGTGAACTGCACGGGGCCATGAGTATTGGTACAGTCCGTTACGCCTGTCGAGAGCAGCAGGTCGAGTTCCCCTTTGGGGGCGGAATAGCTGATAACGGGTCTGCCCGGGGCGTTGAAGGCGGTGGGCTTCGCTATCCGTATCTTGTCGTTGGCGTTGCCGGAAACGGCGGCGGTATGGGGCGCGTAAGCGAAGAATGATACTTTCTCGTTGGCGTTGGCAGGCCAATACCTTACGGGGCTGTACGTCCAGACGCCGCCCGTTTTCTTCACCGATTGGTTGTACAGGTGGTTGGGAGTGGAACTGCCGTTGCTGAAGTTGCCTGTGCCCGTAAAGTAGGCGAATACGCCCATTTCCGTAAGGTTGTCGGTGGTGGCTTCGGCACGTGTGCCGGGTTCCGCTTCACTGCTTGCTACGGTGGTGGAGAAACCAATCTCCCGGGTGGACATAAGGCTTTCGTCCTTGCTGTCGCAGCCGGCGCACAGGGTGCACAGCAGCGGAATCAGGATGTACGCGCCTTTCATTCTTCTCGTCATATTCATTGCTTGCTTCTTTTACTGAAAAAGTTTGTTGTGTGCCCGGAGAAGGACATTCAACCTTGACCGGGCGATGGGAAATCGTCTTATTATCGTTTTATTATCGTTTCGTTACATCGGGTTATTGAACGGTTACGGGTGTGTCGCTTTCCGTTCCCCAGCCTTCTACGGTAGTTATGTTGAAGGAAATGGCGTTCAGGCTCATCGTGAAAGTGAATTTTTGGGCTGTACCTTTCTTGAAAACACCGGCAGGCAGGTTCACTGTCTTTTCCACCGAGGATTTGGTGTGGGTAGCGGCACCTGTCTTGTTCACCATGTCGTATGCGATTTTTACCTGTACATCACCGGCCGCGGCTGTGCCTGTGGCATTGCTCACCGGGAGCAGGAACAGGTATTCATTGGCGGGGAATAGCGATGTGGCGGTTGTTCCGGCGGAAGATATGTCGATGGAGCTTGTGGTGTAGCCTGCGAAGTTGGCTGCCGTCAGGTTCAATATGCCGTTGGATGAGGCTGCCGTCAGCGCATAAGGAGAAGTCAGGTAATCCGACGTATTGCTTGCCCACGTCAGGGCTTTCATGTCCAGCGTGCCCTTGCTGTTCAGCTTGCTGGTATGTATCAGCGATACGGCTGTGATGAATACCTTTGTGTCGGTGTTGGCGCTGATGTCCGTACCCGTTTTGGCTTCCATGGCCACTCTGGTCAGCTGGTGCAGGAACTTGAAGTTTACCGTGCCCGAAGTCGAATTCTTGTCCATCGTATTGTTGGAACCGTCCGTAGGATCGGATACTACCAGGTCTACCATATTCTTTTGGTTGGTTTGCAGCTCAAATTTTACTTTCGGGTTGTTGCTTACGTCGGCGGACACCGGTGTGATGCCGTTGCTGCCCGCATAGGGGGCGTAGGCGAAGAACGAGATTTTGTCGTTGGCGCCTGCCGGCCAGAATTTTACGGGGCTGTATACCCATGCGTTGCCGCTGCTGTTCCATGTCACTTTCTGGTTGTTCATGAATTCGGACTTTGCTCCGGCGGTGCTGTAAGCTCCGTTGGTCTGGTACGCCATTACCCCGAAGCCGGAAGTCTTTACAGCGGGAAGCCCGTTTTCCGCTCCACGGGCTTGCGCCGCGGTGTAGGTGTCGAAACCGATAGGCTTGTTGGCGTCCGGGTTCTGTTCGGTAATCTCATTTTCCGAACATCCTGCCAAGGCCATTACGATGATGGCCAGTGAGAATAAACTCTTTGCTTTCATAACTGAATGTTGTTTTTAGATTGATAAATTATATCTTTAAATTTGTATCTTTAGCTTTGCGTCTTTAGGTTGATGAGCCGTATTTCTTAAATCGGAATCTCTGTATCGTTCTCTTGTCCCCATTCGTCTACATTGGCGTTGAATCCGGAGTCTTCCGAGATGGTTACGTCGGGCAGAGGTTCGGTGATGTCGGCTTCTATATGCAGGGTGGTGACGCCGCTGCCGTCCGCCTCTTCGTTCGCTTCGATGTTCTCCACTTCGCGCTCTATAACGGTGGTGTTGTCTTTCAACAAGGCTCTTACCTTGATTTGTACTTCTTCGGTAGAGGGCAGTCCGAAGAGGTGGATGGTGCCGCTGAGCGTGCCGTTGGCGGCGAAGTCCTCGTCCGGGGTGATGTCCTCTACTTCAAACTCCTGCACGCCTTTCTCGGCGTTGTCCGTATTGCCGTCGTGCAGGTAGATGGAGAGGGGCACGCCGCTGAGTTGGCACGTGGCCTGCTTGAGGTTGTTGATGCCCGTGATGTGCAGCTTTACTTTCACCTTGCGGGTGAGGGGCAGGGGAGTGAATTGCAGCCGGCAGGCTCCGTCGGGACAGTCGGCCACGCTGCGTGCTCCGGCCGGGGCGTAGTTGCCCAGCATGTTGTCCGTCACTTCAAAGTCGCGTATCACGGCAGAAGCCAGCTTGCCGGGCGCCGCGGTGATGATTTTCGTTCCGTAGCGCGTCTCCGTTTGCAGGGCGTAGGCTTCGAGGGTGTGCAGTTGCTCCTGTCCCCGGAATGCCATTGTGCCGAACTCGTCGAACGAACGGTTGAATAGTATGGCGTCGTAGCGTCCATCGGGCAGGCGTACGGTAGTTTGCGTACGGTCTCCCATCAGTACGACGCGCGGTGTGCCTCCGTCCTGCGGATAGAAAATCAGGGTGGCTCCGTATTGGTTTTCTTCCTGCTGGTCGGCACGGCTCCAGTCGGCCGTCACGGTTATTTCGGCCTCCGTATAGAAGGTCAGTTCCCTTCGTTCGCAGGACGCCAGCCAGAGCGGCAGTAGCAAAAACAAAACTGTATTCTTCATTTATTTCTGTGTTTTAGTATTAACAATCTATCAGTTTTATTTCCGACAGATAGAGCCTTGTAATATAGTTGACCACTCCCAGTTTCTGCGCCATCTTTCCGTAGCGGGTGTAGAACGCTTCGGATGTGGGGTGGTTGCAGTTCAGGTGTCCGTTTATGGCTTCGAGCACTTCGAGCAGGGAGATTTCGCATAGCGGGCGGCACAACTTGTAGGAACAGGTGGTGTATGTATCGGCGTCGGCATCTTCGGCTGCTTTTTCGTTTGCCTTTTCGTTTGCCTTTTCAGTTGCCTTTTCCTTGCGGCATATCATTCCTTTCTGTTCGAGGCGTGTGTATATGTATCGCAGCTCTTCGGGAGAGGTGCAGTGGCCTATCGCTTCATGCGGTTCGTGCATGGCGATGTCGTGCAACAATGTTATTGCTATTTGAGTCAGAGGGGATAGCATATTCTTTTATTTTTTGTTTTTTCCTGTAATCAGCCAAACGAGTGATATTTTCAGTTTTGTGGGGCCCAGCCAGGTGTACTCGCCGTTTTCCTGCCAGAGCAGGGTCCGGTGGTTGTCTCGGGAGTGGTAGTGGCGATAGTCGGTTCGGAGCATTCCGATGCCGATGTTGTATTCCAGTCGGAGATTGCGGGCGATGCTGTGGGCGTAGCCGTAGCTCACTCCGGCGGCAATGAAGAATTCTCCCTGATAGCCGTTCTTGTCCCATTGCAGGTCGTATTTTCCACCGCCCGCGTAGAGGCCGATGAAGTGTCCGGTGAGTACGTCGCGTCCGCTCCTTTTGCCCGACCGGTAACGGACTTCCAGTCCGCCCATGAGTATTTGCAGGCAGTATCTGTCATCGTTTATCAGCCACCAGGGGAACATGTATTCTCCGTTGAGCGACCAGCGTTTGCCTATGGGGACTTCCAGTTCGATGTTGGGCATGAGCGCCGCATCAAAGAGGAGATTGGTTTTTACCGCGAAGAGGGGGTGACGGCGGGATTTACCGGGTGCTATTGCGTTGGCGCTGCCTTTTGTTGGGGTATTGCCTGTTACTTGCGTGCTACCGGTGATTGCTGTGTTGTCTGTTAGTTCTGTACCGTTAGCGTTTGTATCATTGCCTTTTGCAACTCTTACACCGTTTATAACTTCTGTACCGTTAGCGTTTGTATCATTACCTTTTGCAACTCTTACACCGTTTATAACTTCTGTACCGTTAGCATTTGTATCATTGCCTTTCGCAGCATTTACGCCGTTTACAGTTTCTGTACCGTTAGCGTTTGTATCATTACCTTTTGCAACTCTTACACCGTTTACAGTTTCTGTACCGTTAGCGTTTGTATCATTACCTTTTGCAACTCTTACACCGTTTATAACTTCTGTACCGTTAGCATTTG
>ENA-UEPQ01001336-UEPQ01001336.1-human-gut-metagenome-genome-assembly--contig:-NODE-1336-length-10835-cov-19.112196_pt1 | contig 10835 bp, 10 predicted proteins | sample MGYA00242903_ERZ507922 | MGnify/ENA primary metagenome ERZ507922 (study PRJEB26167, sample SAMN06115483) | human gut metagenome | host: Homo sapiens | place: China:Sichuan | collected 2014-10-16... | reverse complement strand
CATCGCGCACGTGGTGGCGCATAAAGTTGGTGGTCTGCATACGTTCTTCCACTTCATCGGAAATCATGTAGCGCCAGTTGCGTCCGGGGAATCCCATGACGAATGTAAAGTCGCCTTCACGATAGCCGGCAAGGCTGATAGTAAGGTGCTTTTTTACCCGCAGGGGCACATTGTCCGGGTTGTAAGCTGCCGGTTGTCCGTCTTTGTCGGCGTAGATGCGGAACAAAGAGAAATCTCCTGTGTGGCGGGGCCACATCCAATTGTCCGTATCGGCGCCGAATTTGCCGATGGAAGAAGGGGGAGCGCCCACCATACGGATGTCACTGTAAGTAGTCTTGAGAAACAGGTAGTATTTATTTCCGCCATAGAACGCTTTCAGTTCCGCTTTACGGCCGGATGTCAGTGTGATGCCTTGTTCGGAAAGAAAGCGGTCGGCTATCATGGTGAGGTATTTGGGCGACAGATAATTCGTGCCGTTCGGATCGGAATCTATCTGCAATTGGTCGTTGACGTAATCCGTTACGTCCATTATTTCATCGATGTAGGTTACGGTAAGTCCTTTGCAGGGAAGTTCTTCGTTGCGTGACATTGCCCAAAAACCATCGGTCAGATAGTCGTGCTCCACACTGCTGTGTTGCTGGATAGCTCCGTAACCGCAGTGATGATTGGTCAGTACCAGTCCTTCTGCCGAGATAACTTCGCCTGTGCAGCCGCCACCGAAGTGTACTACCGCATCTTTCAGGGCTATACCGCCGGGATTGTATATCTGCTCGGCAGGAATCAGCAGACCGAGCTCCGTCATGGCGACTTCATTTTGTTGTTTGAGGTCGGTCAGCATCCACATCCCTTCATCGGCATAGGTGGAAAGAACTCCCGATGTAAGGAATAATGATAGTATTGATAGTCTTAAATGTTTCATAATAAATGTGCGTTAGAAGGTATTATGAGAGGGGGGAGTCTCTGTATACTTAGGGTACCTCAGTCGTATTGTGTGTGGCCGGGAAAATAACGGTTACTCGACTATGTTCATTTCTTTTATCAGGTGTCCGCAGTCTCCCAGTTTTTCTAGAATAAAGAGTACGTAGCGGATATCCAGTGCGATGCAACGTTGCAGGTTGTTATCGAAATTGATGTCACCGCTCAGGGATTCCCAGTTGCCGTCGAACGCGCAGCCTATAAGTTGGCCTTCACCATTGATGACCGGGCTGCCGGAGTTACCGCCGGTAATATCGTTGGTCGTCAGGAAGCAAACGGGCATTGTGCCGTCCGCCATGGCATACCGTCCGAAATCTTTATTAAGGATAAGCTCTTTCAGTTTGGCAGGTACTACGAACTCACGGTCTTCGGGGTTCTCTTTTTCAAGAATACCGTCTGTGGTGGTGTAGTAATTGTAGTGCACTGCATCACGCGGGCTGTATGATTTCACGTTACCGTAAGTCAGACGGATGGTGAAGTTAGCGTCCGGATAAGACGGTACGGGCAGCTTCATTTCACCTAAACCGCGGATGTATGCTTTGTGCAGCAGGTCAAGGCCTTCACTCAGCGCTTTTTCTTCCATGGCGACAGCTCTTAACTTTTCTACTTTTGAACGGGAATAAGCTGTGGCGGGGTCTTTCTCGATAGCCTTTATGGTTGGCTTTTTCATGAACTTGTCAAAGTTGGCACGGTTGGAGAGGATGGAGTTGTCGTATATATCATCTATAAAAGCGTTGTAGTCGCCTTTGTATTTGTTCTGAACGGTCAGATAGAAAGCGGGAAGCTCTTCCGGTTTCAGCTTTTGGGCGAGAGCCGGCAAAATGGCTTTGGCTACGGCGCGGTCTACTTCATGGTCGTAGTCTTTGTTGTGGATGTCGTTGAATACTTCTTCCAGTTGCGCCGTGCTTGCGGTGAGCAGTGAATCGTTTTTCTCTTCCAGCGCGGTTTTAATCTTGTCCATAATCATGTACGGGCTGCCAAATTCAATGGCGCCGCTCAATGCTTCGTACAGGTAATTGAGCTGGCGGGTAACGGGCATTCTTTTGGCGATGATACCGTCCATCTTGTCTACCACGCCTTCGTATTCAGGTTTGCCTTTGGCAAATTCGGCGAATTTCTTTTCCTGTTCCGCTTTGGTACCCAATACGTCGTTGTCGATGATTGCCTTGTTCATGCCGATGGAGTTCTTCCAGTAGTTGCTGCTTCCGGCAAACTTATTGGCATACTGGATACGGGTTTTATCGTTGGCATCCATATATTTGCGCAACACATCGAGGCGGACGCCGCGCATGTCAATCATGGCTTGGTTGTCTGCTTCCATGCGTTCTTTCACTTCCGATTGGGTGAGGTAACGGCTGGTTCTGCCGGGGAAGCCCATAATCATGGCATAGTCGTTCTCTTGCAGGCCTTTGATGGAAATCGGCAGATATTTAGGAGTTTGCAAAGGTACGTTGTCCTTGGAATATTCGGCAGGTTCTCCGTTCTTGTCGGCATAGATACGGAACATGGAGAAATCGCCCGTATGGCGAGGCCACATCCAGTTGTCTGTTTCACCGCCGAACTTTCCTACTGAGGAGGGGGGAGCGGCTACCATCCGTACATCGCTATATACCTTATAGTAGAACAGGTAGAATTTATTTCCTGCATAGAAGGGCAATGCTTTTACCTCGATACCCGGTTTGCCGTTCAAATCGCTCTTTTCCAGCTCTTCTTTGGCGAGTTTGTTGAGAAACAGAGCTGTCAGCGCATTGACTTCCGTCACTTCTCCGGCTTTGACTTTCTCGTTTACGAGGTCGGTGATGTCTACGATACGATGTACGAAACGGAATTTTAATCCCGGAGTAGGCAGTTCTTCACTGCGGCTTTTAGCCCAGAAACCGTCTGTCAGGTAATCGTGTTCTACCGAGCTGTGTTGCTGGATTGCTCCGTAACCGCAGTGGTGATTGGTAAGGATTAATCCTTCCGGTGAGATGATTTCACCGGTACAACCGCCGCCAAAGATACCGACGGCATCTTTCAGTGATACACCGTTCGGGTTATATAAATCATCGGCTTCGAGTTTTAATCCCTGTTTCTTCATCATGTCGGTGGAGTTCTGCTGCTTCATGAGTTGCAGTAACCACATTCCTTCGTCTGCGCGTACGGAGCAGACTGTCAGCACGGCAATAGCCGCAATCAAATACTTCGTTAATTTCATCCTTGTTATTAATTAATTTACTATATGTTATTTGAATTTTCCTTCCCGGATGGCGTCCATGATATTGGCAGGCGGACGCTGATTCAGCAATTCCTGTTTCATAAAGTCCATGTAAGGAGCTACATGCTTGAAGAATTTCCGGTAACCGGCACAAAGGTAGTTCAGTCCGGACTCACCGTTTGCGGTATGTGCAAAGCGGTTTTTAGGACATTCGCCGTTGCAGGCGAACAGCCATTCGCACTCCCGGCACTGGGTAGGGAGTGATTTTTGTTTCATCAGTCCGAAAGCCTGCTGTTGCTCGCTGTACATCATTTCAACCAGTGTTTTCTGATAGATGTTTCCTAATTTATATTCCGGAAATACAAAGTGGTCGCAGGCATATACATCACCGTTGAACTCCATTACGCCGGCATGCCCGCAGGTCTTTGCCATAGAGCATACGCCCGGTTGCTCACCCACCCAGTTGGCAAGGGTGGAGTCGAAGAGCTGGATATAATAAGTCCCCACATCTTGTTTCACCCATTCATCGAACAGGGCGCAGAGGAAGTTTCCCCATTGTTCCGGACTGACGGAGAAATCAGCCAGTTCGGCAGCCTTCTCCTTGTCGGCCAGTGAAGCCAGATGACGTCCGTCTTGATGCGGTGTAATCCGTTCTACGATAGGAGCGAACTGGATATAGCGGGAACCTATCTCTTTAAAGAAATTATAGAACTCAAGGGGATAGTCGGCGTTGAAGTCGTTCACTACCGCCATCGCGTTCCATTCCACCCCATGTTTTTTCAGCAGGTTGATACCTTGCATCACTTTGACGAAAGAAGGCTTTCCAAGCCTGTTTTTGCGGTACTCGTCGTGAAACTCCTGCGGACCGTCGATGGACACGCCTACCAGCCAATTGTTCTCTTTGAAGAACTCGCACCATTCGTCGGTAAGCAACGTACCGTTTGTCTGTATGCAGTTATCAATCGTCCGGCCGTTGGCGTACTTTTTTTGCAGTTCCATAGCCTTTTTGTAGAAGGCCAACGGGCGCATCAGGGTTTCTCCGCCATGCCAGGTGAATAATACTTGCGGCATCGTTTGCGAATTGATATATTCTTCAATGAACCTTTCCAGCAGTTCATCGCTCATCACATGTTTGGGATTGTTTACATACAGTTTGGACTTCTCCAGATAATAGCAATAATCGCATGCCAGGTTGCATACAGCCCCTACGGGTTTGAGCATTACATAAAGAGGTTTGGCGAAAGGAGCATAGGTTGACATGTATATTTCTCCGGTTTTATGATTTATGATTGTGCAAAAATACGTAAACCAAATGAAAATTCCTTTCTTTCTATCCGGTTTATAAGGAATATTAATACCTTTGCCGCGTGTAATTCATAAATCGTTTCCTGCATGATTAGAATGAATGTAAACTATATCTTGCCTTTTTTGTTGTTACTTGTGTCTTTCTCTTCTTGTAGTCGCAAATATAAGATTGAAGGAAATTCTTCGGTAACCAGTCTCGATGGTAAAATGTTATTTCTTAAAACACTGCAAAACGGGCAGTGGGTAACAATTGACTCGTCCGAGGTGGTTCATGGACTATTTTCGATGAAAGGCCCCGTAGATTCGGTAATGATGGTGACGCTGTATATGGATGACGAGGGTATTATGCCTTTGATTCTGGAAGATGGCAGGATTGAGATAATCATTTCCAATTCACAGCTGTCGGCTAAGGGAACCTTGTTGAACAACGCGTTGTATGAGTTTATAGAGAAGCGTAATGCAATGGAAGTTGAAATGGGAGAACTGGAGCGAAAAGAAGCGCGTATGGTGTTGGATGGCGCCAACTTGGAAGATGTACACGAACAATTGGCTAAGGAGGAAGAAACATTGGCCAAAGAGATGAATGATTATGTGAAAGACTTCATCATTGAAAATTATGAGAATGTGCTTGGTCCGGGAGTGTTTATGATGATGTGCAGTACACTGCCGTATCCTATAATGACACCCCAGATTGAAGATATAATGAGAACCGCTCCCCTGATTTTTAAGGAAAACGCTTTTGTAAAAGATTTCCTTTCCAAAGCCAAACAAAACATGCAGCTGCTGGAAGAGCATAAGCGCTTGCAGCAGAGTTCGGAAACCACGGCCATGCAACATTAGTACTTTCACAAAGCAAACAAGAAGTAAAAGTGCACTGCAAACTACCTGTTTCATAGACTATTTCTTACGGTCGTAAATATCGCGAAACTCTCCTTTAATATTCCCGCCTGTTTCCGGATCGAGGGTTTCATCCGAGTAGAGATAGAAGCAATCGTTACTTTCAAACAAGATTTGTCCTCTCACAGTGCCATTGATGATATAATCATTGTTATCTTTCAAATTCCATTCAAATTTCTGCTCCATGTACTCACCTTTAAACGTCATTGTGATGAGTGCTTTTCCATCTTTATAGAATGTCTGCGTGCCTTCAGCACCTACCTGTGTAGGCATATCTTTCCACTCCCCGTTTGTCTTTTCCTGTGTTGTACGATAAATCCATTCACCGATAAGGCGTTCTGAGTTGCTCACCTTCTGGTCTTTATCTTTATTGCAACTGCTGAAAGAGAGCGGCACCATACATAAAAAAATTAAAATAATAATAGGATATATATTTTTTGTATTCATCTTATTCTTATTTATGTCATTCTGCCTAACAATTCTTTTTTACTCTGATACACCAGGCCAATCTTTCCATTTATCACTATTACCCCTTGGATTGAATTTTGTATAGTTATAATTTCCTGTTTCTTGGTCTATTTTTAGACATGTACTCATTGTTGCCACGTTGTTGCATATTGCCTTATTTAGGTCAAATTCAACTACTTTTATTGTGGGCTTTTGATAAAATTCTTTTTTTACTTTAGCCATAGTCACTCTGTTTCATTTAAATATTGTGCGCAAAAATAGCCTTTATAATAAAATGAGAGTGTATGAATAGTCATAATGGAGTGACAAATAGTCTTCCTTTTTTCAGCGTAAAGATGCTTTTCTTTACATTGAAAATGTTCGAAATATGTATTAATTAGGTGATTAGAGTGGAGATTTGTGGAAAAAGGTAAGTTAATTACATCTTATTTATTTTTCATCACTGAATTTAACTCTAATATCGAACATATTACTAATATTTATCTAAATTATTTGATATATCGTCTTGAGTTGTAGTTGATGAAATTAGTGATATCATCATCTTGTATCGGTAATATTTTTTCTTTTTTTTTACTTCAGTAGATGAAACTTTATTGCTAGGTGTAAATTGCTATTTGAATTTTGCCACAGCCCTTTTCCTCTTAGGATTCATACAATTCCCTTTGCAAGAGATAATGTCTGGACCAAAATTTAGTATTGGAAATATAATGACTGTTTATAAATTATCCTGGTCCTCATTCTTCACCATTCCCCTATACTGCTCAGGCAATGCGCTTTCTACCGCTGTATAAGCTTCCGCCATAGTCGCTTTGATATTCTCCGCCCCTTGTCCTTTGGGAGCAATCGGTTCATGAATCGTCAGTGTCATGCGGTGGCGGTGTATCCACTTGCCGGTACGGGGAAGTATCTCGAACGAACCGTCAATCGTGACAGGCACTACTGCCAGTTGCAGTTCGTCTGCCAATTGGAAAGCTCCTCTCTTGAAGTACCCCATATGTCCGGTGAATGTGCGTGCACCTTCGGGGAATACCACTAATGACACTCCGTCCTTTAAAGAAGCCTCTGCCTGACGCATGGTAGCCAGTACTTTCCGGGGGCTGGAACGGTCTACGAAAATATGCCCGGCGCTTTCGCAAGCCTTGCCCACGAATGGAATCTTACGCAGGCTTTTCTTCATCATCCATTTAAAGTTTCTTCCCAGAAAGCCATAAATCAGGAAAATATCGAAAGACCCCTGATGATTGGGGACAAATACATAAGAAGTACGTTTATGGAGCTTCTCCCGTCCGTTTATTTTTACCGGAATAAGCAGGAGATAGCAAATCAGTTGTGACCATATTTTACCCGGATAATATCCCCAGAAATGAGCGCCACCCAATAAGGAACCGACAATTGTGACCAGTGCGGTAAGAATAGTCAGCACCAATAATATAGGCAGTGCAAAGCAAATCTGATAAATATTATAGAGTATCTTCATAGGTTTTGGATTTTATTGCCACAAAGATAGACCTTTTTTAGATTTTGTCACTCATTCTCGCTAACTAATTTTATAACGGTGATTTCGGGCCATGCACCGAAGCGGAAAGGCAGTCCCACGTATCCTATGCCGACATTGACATACAGGGCTCGTTTGCCTTCGTAGTACATGCCTGCCCATTCCGGGTAGATGAGAGAAGCTAACGAATGTCCGAACATTTCCATCTGCATGGCGTGCGTATGTCCGGAAAGGGTTAACTCTATATCAGAGCCCGACAGGACTTCGCGTCGCCAGTGCGTAGGATTGTGGCTGAGCAGGATACGGAACATGCCTTCCGTGCCCTGCATGGCTTTGGGCAAATCGGCGAATTGTGAGAAAGGCGGCTCCCCATCGTTCTCGACACCTATCAATGCTATGCTGTCACCCTTATGATATAGGATGTCATGTTCGTTATTCAGCATTTTCCAGCCCATCTCTTTTTGCTGTTCTATTAAATACTCCAAATTGGCCGTTTCCTCTTTTCGGTTACGCCAGCGGTAGTAAGTCCCGTAATCATGATTGCCGAGAATAGAATATACTCCGTCGGGAGCATGGAGCCGGGAAAGTATCTCCTTGAAACCGTCCAGCTCGTGGCTTTGCTGATTAACCAAATCACCGGTAAAGACAATAAGGTCTGCTTTCTGCTCATTCACCAGCTTCACCAAATGCCGGACTGCTTCCGGATTCCCCAGCCAGCTGCCTATATGTATATCCGACAGCTGAAGGATGCGATAACCGTCAAAGCCTTTGGGTATGTTGGCCGAGCGATATTCGACATCCTTTACCTCAAAGCGTGTGATACCCGCAATGGCTCCGTAAAGAATATTGGCAAAACTGATTACCCCCAATATCAATCCGAGCAGTGTGTAAGGAAGCCGGTGTGCGACGAAAGGAGAGCGGGGGCTTCTGAACGGCGTGCGGAAAATGACGAGCGACAGAAGCCGGCTGATTCCCCGCATCAGTATACCCAGCAGCGAACAAAGCATGAACACCGTTTTCGGAACGGCGAACAGCATCACGGCCACCGCCAGCCTGCCGATGCCTTGCGGATGATGTGAAAGGACATTATCCCCTGCCATATAGATATAATACATGTATATGGCCACCAACATAGCGGTAGGAAGCCAATACGTACTGCGCCAGACTATATTACGCGTTTTCTTTACGATGTACACCAGGTAGATGTACATATCCGGCAGAAGCAGGAATAAAATGAGTATAAGAGTTATTCGGTGCATATATCTTCGAGTTCTTCTATATTCTTTTTAATACTGTCGAGGTGCTTATAAACAACCTTTTTATAGATGAAATAAATGAGAATTACATCCCAGATGACGCAGAATCCCAGCATGGCGGCTTGCGCTATGAGAGGCATCGTGTAGTAATCCATTACCCAGTAGAACAGTGCGGTGAAGATAACGGCCCAGACAGCCACTGCCCACACTTCGTAGCGGGTCCAGTAACGGAACGTGGCCATGCGCCGGCTTACTTCGGCTACGGACATCTCATCCACCCGGGTATTCCTGTTCCAAAGGTAAGTTTTCCGGTCCCACCACATACCGCCGAGGATGGTGACGGTGATGAAAGCCAGAAATATGGCAGTCTTGTTTTGCAAGTGCTCATTGAAGCCGAAAGTAGGTAGCAAAAGCCATATCAGCAGGATGACGGCCAGCCCCACCGCACCTACTCCAAGCGAGAAGCGTTGCAGGACAACGAGCCGCCTCAGGCTGCGCCGGGTATTTGTTTTATAGCTCGCAAGCAGTTCCTTTATTTGTTTTTCATCGGCGATAGGTTCCTTTTGCAACTGTGCATCCAATGCATTCCATGATTTTTTCAGTTCGTCCAGTTCCATATATTATTCCTCCTTGTTCATCTTTTTCAGTTTGTCTTTAATACGGTTGAGTTTGGTAGCCACATTGGTTACGGTCAGTCCGGTGATTTCGGAAATCTCCTCATAACTCTTCTCTTCCAGATAAAGCAGGATGATAGACTTTTCCAGTTGCCCCAGCCGGTTTATCATCCGGTAGAGTTGCCGTAACATGGCTTGTGTCTCGTCGTCCTCTTCGCTGCGGTCGGCTTCCTGTGTGAGGGTTACAATCTCCGGAATGTTCTTTTCTTTCCGTATGAAGCTGATACAGGTATTCAAGGCGATACGGTAAATCCACGTCGAGACTTTACATTCCTTTCTGAATTTAGGAAAAGCTTTCCAGATGTTGAGTACTACTTCCTGGTACAGGTCGCTAAGAGTCGCGTTCGGAGTGGTGTACAGGTAACACACCTTATAGATGACGCGCTCATATTCCCGTATGACGGACATAAACTCTTGTTCTATATTTTCCATTGTATTGTTTCTCGAATCGCTTTTAATTTGTTTGTCGTAACGGAAACCGGAAAATCACACTCCCGGTTCTTAACTCTTCAGGTTGGCTGCAAGAAACTTTCGCATTTCATCAATCGGCTTACCGCGTCGGCGGGCATAATCTTCCAGTTGGTCTTCACCAATCTTGCCTACGGCGAAATAGTGTGACCGGGGATGTGAAAACATAAGACCGCATACAGAAGCATGTGGATACATGGCCCCGTTTTCGGTGAGCGTGATACCTATCTGTTTCATATCCAGCAGTTCATCCAATATGAAGTTTACGGATTGGTCGGGTAGGGAAGGATAGCCTACCGCCGGACGGATACCTTGATATTTCTCAGCCAGCAAGTCCGGAATGGAAAGCGATTCGTTGGGAGCATATCCCCAGACCGCTTTGCGCACATGTTCGTGCATCTTTTCTGTCGCGGCTTCGGCCAGCCGGTCTGTCAGGGTCTGTACGAGGAGATGTTTGTAAGGGTCGTCTTTGTAGTAGTTTTCACTCTCCGCACTGACGGAAGATGCGAAAAGGCCTATCGTGTCTGCCACCCCGGACGAGAGAGGCCGTATGAAATCGCTCAGGCAGAGAAACGGACTTCCGTCCGGGTGAGGGGTCTGCTGACGGAGCAGAGGGAACACCGTATCCTCGATAAGGAGATTGTCCCCTTCCGCATTGGCGCTGCACAGCCTGTAAATGCATTGCACCGTAATTACCTCATCCAATCGGTTGAGTACTCTGTTGGCTTCCTTAAACAGTTGCATGGCTTCGGCGGCTTTGGCACGCTCTTCTTGAGGAAAAGCCGCAAGCCACATGGCACGGCAGGAATCGCAACCGTGGATATCGGCTATTGCCGCAAACTTGGGTTGAAAGCCCCAGGCATGGAAAAAATAAATCCAGTTGATGTAGGGACTTACTTCATGGATTTTATAATTGATGGTTGACAATGGATAATGTATGTATAATAAGTATTGATAATGTATATATAATAAGTTAAGTAAATAAGTAAGTGTTTAGATTTAATTTGTATCGGTAACAATGAGTGTATATAGGTAACAATAATGTAGCATAACCTAAGGCTGAAAGCCTTTTTATCTTATAGCCCGGGGTAACACCCCGG
>ENA-UEPQ01001325-UEPQ01001325.1-human-gut-metagenome-genome-assembly--contig:-NODE-1325-length-10923-cov-20.026554_pt1 | contig 10923 bp, 12 predicted proteins | sample MGYA00242903_ERZ507922 | MGnify/ENA primary metagenome ERZ507922 (study PRJEB26167, sample SAMN06115483) | human gut metagenome | host: Homo sapiens | place: China:Sichuan | collected 2014-10-16... | reverse complement strand
CTTGTATCTCCATTAGCGAAAACAGGTGCATGATACATCTTTCCACAGGCCTTTGCATAAGCAATCTGAGTGGACTCTTCATCCAAAGCCTCCCAGCGAGCTTTTACACGCATCTCCTGCACCGCTTCATAAGCTAACTTCTGTACGTGAAAGCGATCGGTAACACGTTTGGCCGCAGGAAAGCAGATGCGGGCAATCTGCTCCATGTTAGGAGCCATATCCAAAGTAATCTCGCGCACTTGGTAACGGCGGAGACGGGATAGCTTAAGCAGGACAGAAGTGACCGTATGAACGTCCGTACCTTTAATGATAGCAATCATACTACCTTTACCACCGTGAGCTTCTTTATTGGTCAGTACAGTATAGAGTTCCCCACGCGAGAGGGCTACCTCATCAATACAGATATAAGCACCGATATTCTTTTCGAATAGTAGCCAATCCTCTGCATGAACAAGTTGGTCCCAATGGAGATAACCACTTAGATGGTTACGGTATTGACGCTCCAATAAATCCCCGTCAACTCCAGATAAAACACCTAAGAGCTTGCAACTGATCGGATAGCTATCAATATAGTTCTTTTAAAAAAGACGCAAAATCCTGCGTCATACGAGTACCTTCAGCCACCATACGCCAGTTACGAGAGATATACTCATTATGCTTCTTTAAGATCCAGCGACGACGACGAATATTAAGGAAGACCTTCTTGCCACGAAGAGGAAAATCCTGAACAATAACAGGATCATAAAAGCCTTTACTCTCAGTATCCTGATCTGTATACTTCTCAGGAACGATATTTTTTTCCTCAAGGTAGATCACAACTTCATTTACGCTTTCCTTCACATCAACAAGAGCAAAGTACTCTAAAGTGCCTTCAGGAAGAAGAAGGCGATAACCGTTTAACTCCATAAGCTATGAATTTGGAGACAAAGATAATAATTTATAAATTTACCCCTCAGGTTTTTACATTGACCCCGTTTCTCTATAGCGAACAAAGTGTTTCCCTTAATAGAACAAGTTGTTTCATTATGGCGAACACTTTGTTTCCCTTAACAAAACATTTCGTTTCATCATATGAAAACAAACTGTTTTTCCTTATTGGAACAAACTGTTTCTCTATACTTGAACAAAGTGTTCATCGCTGTGAACTAACAAACTAACTATAATACTATAGTAGATGATATGCGCGTGGCACTTACTAATATGTGCTTGCAGATGAAATAAAAGAATCTATATAAATAGCCTCCTCTTTATTGTTCAGAACAGCTTGGGGCGTTTGTTATTGAACCGATAGCCGATACCCAACATCAGATAATTGGGCTCATGAAATTCCCGGAGGTTATATCCTATATGGAGATACGAATTGCGTGTTACGTCTATTTTCAGGGCAAGAATCTGATAGAAAGACTTCATGTCACCGCCGCCGTGCAGAACATTGGCTCCCAGACCGATACCTACCGTGAAGTAAGGCATGACAAATTCTCCGCGGGCGGATAAGCCCAATGCCATCTGTTTCTTGGCGGGCGGAGTATAGAAGCCGTTCTCTTCCTCGTACGATTCTTTCATGTTCGCACTGTGGTCGTATACGCCGTCCAACGCCACACCGGCGCGGAATTTATAGCCGAAGTTGTACATGGGTGCAAAGCTGAAACCGAACACGTTGTAAGTGCCGGGTGCGGGTACCTGGCCACTACTGCCCTCATGGGCCACTGCTTTCTTTCGCCAGGAGCCGAACAAAGTCAAGTCGTAGCTGACGTGGCGGGGGAATGGAGGAACAATAGGGCGTTGCCATGATTGGGCGAGTTCATCCGCTCTGCGGTTAAAGTTATATACCAGTCCCACTTTGCAGTCCACCGTGTTCAGACCGGAGTTGGGATATTGGGTGTTTCCGTTGGAAAAGTGGCTTCCGGTAGCTCCTATCATCAAGTCGAACTTGGGGGAGAGTGCCCACTTTAAGTAGAGGTTCACATTGAGATAGGCATTCACTTTCGAGCCGATAATCTGGTTCTCCGGGTTGTCATATTCATCGTAGGGTTTCCAGCCGAACGATGCGCCGAAGTTCCATTCATAGTTCAAGGATATGCGGGGGCTGAATTGGGCGATGCGTCCCCCTTGAAACAGATAGACCGCCAGCGGGTTGCCCAGCTCTTCCGGATTGCCGAAGTTGAAATAGCCGACTCCAATCCCTTGATAGGCTCCTATATAAGCCTGGTCGGCAACGGTGTGGGGACGGAGCTGGAAGGAGTATTTCAGATGGCCGGCATAGGCATTTTTCATGGCCTTGTATTGGTGGTTGGAGTACTCCAGAAAAGGGTTGGTCTGAAAAATATAGCCAGCACGCCCTTCTACGCCTAATCTGTGGATGAAGCGCTGTGAGAAAGGGAGTGTATCCCGTTTGTATTCCGAATGACTATCGGATGTCCATTGTTGGGCGTATATTGTATCAGACAAGAAAAGTACCGCTCCTAAGAAAGCCAGTATTTTCCATATCTGCATTCTATTTTTCATATGCCGTGTCGGTCTTTCTTGTTTATAAATGTTCCAAGTGAAGTTTAATTTCGTGCAAATATAGTTTTTTTCTCCTTTTGGTATTCACAATGAGACAACTATTTGTAAAAAGAGGGGGTAAAACTGAAATCGTCAATAGAATGGCAGACTTCGGTTTTACCCCTTCCTTATTCATTTACCCGGATGTTGTCTTATGATTCAGATGCTGGGTGGCGAGTGTTATTTCCGGTCGTTCTCCCGGATTTCCACACGGCGGATTTTCCCGCTGATGGTTTTGGGGAGCTCATCAACAAATTCGATGACACGCGGGTATTTGTAGGGAGCCGTCACTTTCTTCACATGGTTCTGCAACTCCTTGACAAGCTCTTCTCCGGCGCGTGCCTTGTACTCTTTTGCCAACACAATCGTAGCTTTTACCACTTGGCCGCGGATTTCATCGGGCACACCGGTAATGGCACATTCTACTACGGCTGGGTGGGTCATCAATGCACTTTCCACTTCGAACGGGCCGATGCGGTAGCCGCTACTTTTGATGACGTCGTCGGCGCGACCCACGAACCAGAGGTAGCCGTCTTCGTCCTTCCAGGCTACATCTCCCGTGTAGTAAATGCCGTTGTTCCATGCCTCGTGGGTGCGGTTGGCATCACGGTAGTATTCCTTGAACAATCCCAGCGGTTTGCCTTTGTCGGTACGGATTACAATCTGTCCCTGTTCACCGGCTTCCACAGAACGGCCGTCGTTGTCTATCAGGTCTACGTCGTATTGCGGATTGGGCAATCCCATGCTGCCGGGTTTCGGTTCCATCCAGGGCATGGTGGCGACGGTGAGGGTCGTTTCGGTCTGTCCGAAACCCTCCATCAACTTGATGCCCGTCAGTTTCTTGAAGGTCTCGAATACAGCGGGGTTCAAGGCTTCTCCGGCGATGGTGCAGTATTCCAGGCTGGATAGGTCGTACTTCGTAAGGTCTTCGTGAATGAGGAACCGGAAGATGGTGGGCGGTGCACAAAGCGACGTGACGTGATAATCCTGTATCTTCTCCAGTATGGCTGCGGGAGTGAACTTCTCGTGGTCGTATACAAATACGTTGGCACCGGCAATCCATTGTCCGTAGAGCTTGCCCCACACGGCTTTTCCCCAACCGGTGTCGGCAATGGTGAGGTGTAGGCTGCTCTCTTTCAGGTTGTGCCAGAAGCTGCCGGTGACGATATGTCCCAACGGATAGGTGAAGTCGTGGGCCACCATTTTGGGCTCTCCGGTAGTACCGCTGGTGAAGTACATCAGGGAGATGTCATCGTTCGTGTTCGGATGTTCCGGTTTCACGAAAGGAGCGGCGGCCTCGATACCTTTGTGGAAGTCTTCGAATCCTTCGGGAGCTTCCGGCCCGACGCTTACGAGGCGTTTCACAGAAGGAGACTCTGGCATAGCTGCCGTGATATGGTCGGTGATGACGCTTTCGCCGGCACAGACTATCATTTTAATGTCTGCGGCGTTGCAGCGGTATACGATGTCTTTCTTCGTCAGCAGGTGGGTGGCGGGAATCACCACTGCACCGAGTTTGTGCAGTGCCACAATGCTGAACCAGAATTCATAACGGCGTTTCAGTATCAGCATCACCATGTCTCCGTGCCCGATGCCGAGGCTTTGGAAATAGGAAGCCGTCATGTCTGTGTACCGTTTCATGTCGGCAAAGGTAAACTGCCGGCATTCGCCCTGGTCATTGGTCCACAACAGTGCGGGTTTGTCGGGCTGCTCGGCTGCCCAGGCATCCACTACGTCGTAGCCGAAGTTGAAATTCTCCGGTACGTTTATCTTCAAGTTCTTGATGAAGTCCTCCTGTGAGGTGAAGGATGTTTGAGATAAAAATCTTTCTACCATAACTTTATTACATGATTACTGCCAGGAATTTTACAGTCTTTCCGTCAAGCGCCTTCATGCCGTGCGGCAGTTTGGAGTTGAAGTATAGACTGTCTCCTTCGTTTAAGATTAAGTCTTTGCCGTCGATGCTGACCATCATACGGCCTTCCAGTACGAGGTTGAACTCCTGACCGGTATGGCTGTTGTAATGTATCGGCTCGCTGTCCGGTTTCGGTTCTACGGTCACGATGAACGGGTCTGCCGTGCGGTTGATGAAACCGGCTGCCAGCGATTGGTATTTATATGCCTTGGTACGTTCTATACTGGTTCCTTTTCCGGCACGTGTCAGGAAGTAGGAGCTCATTTTGGGCTCTTGCCCAAACATCAGTGCGTCCAGTGATATGCCGTAGTGCCGTGCTATCTTCTGCAGCATGCTGACCGAGATGTCGAATTCTCCGGTTTCGGCCAGACGGTACTCTTCTGCAGAGATGTCGCAGTCGCGGGCGATATCGTCGGCAGTCAGTTCCAATACGTCACGCAGTCCGCGCAGGCGTTCGGCTATTTGTCTGATTTGTTCGTCCATAATTATATTTTTTTAATGGGTTGTTATTAAAGTGTGGCAATGTGCCAATAGGCTGCACAATGTTTAATTATACCGTAGCTCATAGGCATATCGGGACATCGTTACATTAGCACATTAAATATCATTTACTCGCTTTGATGGCTTTAATCACAGTGGAGGTGAATCCTTCATGTTCCAGCTCGTTGATTCCCTTGATGGTAATTCCTCCGGGGGTACACACCTTGTCAATCTCAACACTGGGGTGCGTGTCGTTGTTCAGAATCAGCTCGGCTGCCCCTTTCACGGATTGTGCCACCATGCGCATGCCGTCTTTGGGATAGATACCCATTTCAACGCCGGCCTGCATGGCTGCCTGGATATACTTAAGCACGTAGGCGATGCCGCAGGAAGTCATGGCAGTGGTTGCCGCAATCTTTTCTTCGGGAATGAGCATGGCGAGTCCCATCTGGTTGAAAATGTCCAGCATCAGTTGCTCCTGCTCCTTGGTGGCATTGCGGCTGGCGATGAGTGTCATGCTTTCCATCTCGCTGATGGCGGTATTGGGAATAAGACGGAACATGGTCATTTCTTTGTCTGCTACATAGTGTGTCAGCTCTTCAAAAGGAATGCCGGCTGCAACGGATATAAGAATCTCTGTGCCTTTTAGTTCCAGTTCCTTTATCACTGGCTCCATCAGCCATGGCTTCACGGCAAAGATTATCATATCTGCACCGGCTGCCGCTTCCTGGTTGTCATTGGTCACTTGCAATGCGGGGAATTCTGCCTTCAGCTTGTCCAGCTTGCCCTGGGTGGGGTTGGAGACAATGATGTTACCGGCAGGGATGATTGTTCCTTTTGCCAGCCCTCGGGCAATGGCTCCCCCCATATTTCCTGCACCGATAATTGCTGTTTTCATATCTTTTTGTTGTTAAAAGAGTTGTTTTGCTGGCAAAGGTAGATAAATTTTCTACAAAAAACGACCGAGAGAGAAAGGTATTCTGCTTTTCGGTCGTTTCTTTTGCTGGCTGATTATTTGTGTCAAATATTAAAGTACTTTCTTGAAGCGTTCCAAGAATTCCTTTGCTTCATCCATGCCGAGGCACAGAGGCGGCAGCAGGCGAAGTACATTCGTACCGCTTACACCGGTGAATACATGCTGCTCTTTCAGTAGTCTTAGGCGCAGTTCCTTGATGGGTTCTTCAAATTCCAGCCCTATCATGAGTCCGCGTCCGCGAACGTCCTTGATTTGAGGGAATTTCTTTAGTTCCGTTATCAGGAAGTTGCCGACTTGGGCTGCATTCTCTATCAGGTTTTCCTGCTCTATCACATCCAGCACGGCAAGGGCGGCACTGCAAGCCAGGTGGTTTCCGCCGAAAGTGGTTCCAAGTTGCCCGTATACTGGTGTAAACATTGGGCTGATGAGTACGCCTGCCATCGGGAAACCATTGCCGATGCCTTTTGCCACGGTGATGATGTCGGCTTTGATGCCGTTGTACTGATGGGCGAAGAACTTGCCGCTGCGTCCGTAGCCGCTTTGGATTTCATCGAGAATCAAGACCGTGTTGTGTTCCGTACAAGTCTGGCGGAGAGCCTGCATGAATTCGTCTGTCGGCAGTTGGATGCCGCCTACACCTTGTATGCCTTCGATAATCACTGCGCAGACATCTCCTTTGGACAATTCGGCCTTCATGGCTTCGATGTCGTTCAACGGGAGGTAGGTGACGTGCCCGCAGTTGTTGATGGGAGCGATGATTTTAGGATTGTTCGTTACTTCCACCGCCAGTGAGGTACGTCCGTGGAATGCTTTTGAGAAGGATATCACACGGGTACGGCCATTGTAGAAAGAGGCGAGTTTCAAGGCGTTTTCATTGGCTTCGGCACCGCTGTTGATGAGGAAGAATGAGTAGTCGTCATAGCCACAGACTTTTCCCAAGCGTTCTGCCACTTGCTGTTGCAGCTTGTTAATTACTGAGTTTGAGTAGAATCCTAACGTAGCAACTTGGTTACTCACCATCTCTACATAATGTGGATGTGCATGTCCGATTGAGATGACTGCATGGCCACCGTAGAGGTCGAGGTATTCGGTACCGTTCTCGTCCCATACATGGCAGCCTTTTCCTTTGACGATGTTGATGTCAAAGAGAGGGTATACGTCGAATAAATTCATTTTTTTTAGAATGCAGAAGGTTTCAACCGTAATCCTACGGTCTCTTCCAGGTTAAACATTAAATTCATGTTATGGACAGCTTGTCCGCTGGCGCCTTTCAGGAGGTTATCAATGCAGGAAATGATAAGCAGTTTGTCGCCATGCTTCTCCAGATGGATGAGGCACTTGTTGGTGTTTACCACTTGCTTCAGGTCGATATTCTTCTCCACGATGTGGGTAAAGGAATCTTTGGCGTAATATTCTTCATACATGCGGACGATTTCTTCCAGGGCCACTTTGGTCTTCACCACAATGGTGGTGAAGATGCCGCGCGGGAAGTCGCCGCGGTAGGGGATGAAGTCAATGTCCGCATCAAAGCTGTTCTGCAGCTGTTTGAGCGATTGCTTGATTTCGGGCACATGCTGGTGCTCGAAAGCTTTGTAGACACTCATGTTGTTGTTGCGCCAGCTGAAGTGGCTCGTGGCGCCCGGTTTCACACCGGCGCCGGTACTTCCGGTAATGGCGTTCACCATGATATCATCATTCAGCATCAGATGTTTGGCAAGCGGTAGCAGCCCCAGCTGTATGCAGGTGGCAAAGCAGCCCGGATTGGCTACGTGCTTCGCTTTGCAGGTGGCACGGCGGTTCAGCTCCGGCAGGCCGTAGATGAAGTCGTGTTCGGGAGAGGCTATGCGGTAGTCCATGGAGAGGTCGATGATTCTCAGTTCCTCGGGCACGTTGTGGCTTTCGAGGAACTTCTTCGTGTCGCCATGTGCCGTACAGAAAAAGAGTACGTCGATTTCTTCCAGCGGGAGCTGGTCGGTAAATACCAAGTCTGTTTCGCCGTACAGTCCTTCGTGTACGTCGGTAATTTTGTTGCCGGCGTTGCTTGAGCTGTTTATGAAAACGATTTCCGCTTCCGGATGGTTGAGCAGCAAACGTATCAGTTCGCCTGCCGTGTATCCGGCTCCGCCGATGATTCCTACTTTAATCATTTCGATAATATCTATTTGGTTCTTGTGGTATAACAATTAGCATTATAATGTATATGGGTATGCCTGCAAATGCAGTAAAGATCGTGGCGAACGTATAAACGATACGCACCAATGAGACATCGAGTCCGAAAAAGTTTGCCAGTCCTGCACATACGCCTGAAAGCATCCTTCCAGTCCGGGGACGTGTCAGTTTTTGCTTCCTGCCGGTCATTTAGATTTTCTCGTCTTTATGATTTGAATAATAAGCACGCAGTGCTGTGGAGGTTACTTTGATGAAGCCCTTGGCATCTTCTGCCGTCCATCCTTTCTGCATCTCACCGTATTCACCAAACTTGTTTTTCACAAGGTCATCTTTGCTTTCTACACCTACGGTAGAAAAGCAGAGCGGGTGAAGTTCGAGGATAGCCGTACCGTTTACGTTGCGTTGCGAGGATTCCAGCATGGCTTCGATGTCGCGCATTACTGGTTCCAGATATTGGCTTTCGTGCAGGAACATGCCATACCAGTTGGCTACCTGGTCCTTCCAGTATTGCTGCCATTTGCTCAAAGTGTACTTCTCGAGGAACTTGTGTGCTCCGATAATCAGCATAGGTGCGGCAGCTTCGAAACCTACGCGGCCTTTGATACCGATAATCGTGTCGCCTACGTGCATGTCGCGACCGATACCGTATGCCGCACCAATCTCTTCTACCTTCTGGATGGCTTTGATGGGGGCGTCGAATGTCTCGTCGTTCACGGCTTTCAGCTCACCTTTTTCAAAAGTGAGGCGCAACTGCTCGCTGCCCTCTTTGGTGCAGTGCTTCAGATAGGCGCTTTCGGGCAACCCTTGCGCGGAATCCAGAATCTCGCCACCGCAAATGGAAGTGCCCCACAAACCTACGTTATAGGAATATTTCAGTTTGGTGAAGTCGGCGGCAAAGCCGTGTTTGTTCAGATAATCAATCTCTTCCTGACGGCTCAGTGCCATGTCGCGTGTCAGCGTGATGATTTCCACGCCCGGAGCCATGACGAGGAAAGTCATGTCAAAACGAATCTGGTCGTTACCCGCACCCGTAGAACCGTGGGCGATGGCATCCGCGCCGATTTCGTTGGCATAACGTGCAATGGCCAATGCTTGGAAGATACGTTCGGAACTTACAGAAATAGGATAGGTACCGTTACGCAAAACATTGCCGAATACCATGTATTTCAAGCTTTTCTCATAGTATTCCTGCGTCACGTCGAGGGTGACGTATTCTTTGGCGCCCAGCTTGTAGGCATTTTCTTCGTTTGTCTTCAACTGTTCAGCACTGAAACCGCCCGTATTGGCACAAGCTGCATATACTTCGTACCCTTTTTCTTTGGTAAGATACATCACCGTAAACGAGGTATCCAAACCTCCGCTGAATGCGACTACTACTTTCTTCTTCTTTTCCATATCCTTAGTATTTTTATATTTTATCCTCTTCGTGCAGCTTCGGGTCGTAAAGCATTGCTGTGCAAATGCAGAATTTACGGTTCTTAGCTACCAATATATCATGGTTTATACAGCCTTCGCAACCTTTCCAGAACGATTCGTCATCGGTCAGTTCGTTGAAGGTGACGGGCACATATCCCAGCTCGGTATTCATTTTCATGACAGCAGCTCCGCTGGTGAGACTGAAAACTTTAGCATTAGGCCAGCGTAGGCGTGCCAGGCGGAAAGAAGCGGTCTTGATACGTTTTGCCAGCCCCAGTCCCCGATATTTGGGGTGTACTATCAAACCGGAGGTTGCTACATATTGCTTGTTACCCCAGCTCTCTATGTAGGTGAAACCGGCAAAATCATCTCCACACAAGGCTATGATGGCCTTTCCTTCTTTCATTTTAGTAGCTACGTATTCGTGTGTGCGTTCTGCGATGCCCGTTCCGCGTACCTTGGCAGCTTCCCGGATGGTATCCAAAATCTTGTCTACGTAAACTTCATGTGAGGCGTCAGCCACCATCACATCAATTTGTTTCGAATCCATTTCTTATTTAATTTCTTGTTTTTTGTTGTTATCTATCATTTAATGTTCGGGATGATTTGCGATAGGAAGCTGCGTACCTCGTCATGTGACGCTGCTTCGTGCACCACCAGCATGATGGTGTCATCTCCGGCAATGGTACCCAGAATGGCGGGACACTCTCGGTTGTCGATGTCGTAGGCCATGCTGCTGGCATATCCGGGCCGGGTACGGATGACGGCAATATTGCCCGAAAATTGAAGTGAAACGAATCCGCTTGTCATCAGCATTTCACTTGCACTCTGGTCGTTCGAACGTTTATACATGATGTTGTTGGGCAGCACATATACGTATTTACCGTTCATGTTCGCTGCTTTCGCTACTTTCAGCTGTTTCAAGTCGCGTGACAAGGTGGCTTGTGTCAGTTCAAAGCCTTCCTTGCTCAAAGCTTGCAACAGTTCTTCCTGAGAACTGACGTCTTTGCTTGAGATAATCATCTTGATGGCGTCTAACCGATTGGCTTTTTTCTTCATTTTCTGTATAATTATTCTAAGAGTAGTGCAAAATTAGGGATTATTTCGGAAAGAATATGCAAAAATGAGAGCTTTTTTATTCTTTTTATACATCGGGCGTACTGTATATGTTGTTTTTGTTCTCTTTGTTGGAGTCTTGTTTGTTCTTTTACGTTATTGGAGATTGTTTCCGTATGTCTTTGGTAAATGTTGATATAATATAGAATAGATATGCAATTGTCAAATCTGACACCCTTTCAATCAAAAACTGTACAAAAATTATATGCATAGAAATAGAATCCCTCAGGTTTTTACGGGTCAATGTAAAAACCTGAGGGGTAAATTTATAAATTATTATCTTTGTCTCCAAATTCATAGCTTATGG
>ENA-UEPQ01001322-UEPQ01001322.1-human-gut-metagenome-genome-assembly--contig:-NODE-1322-length-10939-cov-3.517584_pt1 | contig 10939 bp, 10 predicted proteins | sample MGYA00242903_ERZ507922 | MGnify/ENA primary metagenome ERZ507922 (study PRJEB26167, sample SAMN06115483) | human gut metagenome | host: Homo sapiens | place: China:Sichuan | collected 2014-10-16... | reverse complement strand
ACTGTGAAAAATAAGGCGGGACGGGAGAAAACCGACATTTTGATAAAACTTTGACAAGCAGGGATACATTAAAAACAGGACGCTTTGCGCATTTTTATCCCCGATTTGCTGCTGCCTTTGTCTTATTGTGTAATTTTTGCGTTGGCTCAAACGTTTTTCTGGCGAAAGGACTTTCGTTGTGCTATACTTATTTTAAACAGAAGCACTTTTCCGCCCGCCGCGGCGGCCCACATATAAAGGAACTGCCATGAAAACCATCTACATTCTGCTCACCCGCTCCGGCACGCTGCTGTCCAAACTGGTCTATGCCGCCACCGGTGCCAGCTATACCCACGCCTCCATGGCGTTTGATGCAGAGCTGAGTTGCCTGTACAGCTCCACCCGCAAAAACGGCTACACCATGTTCCCCGCAGGCCCCAGCAAAGAATATCTGAACAGGGGCGTTTTCCGTCTGCGGGACAACGCCCCCTGTGCGCTGTACGCGCTGGAGGTGTCCGACGAGGCCTATTCCCACGCACTGTGCCGCGCCGAGGAGTTCATGCGCCACAGCGAGGAGTACAGCTTCAACACGCTGGGGCTGATTTTGTGCGGGCTGCATATCCGCTGGCAGCGCCGCCGGCATTATTTCTGCTCCCAGTTTGTCAGCGAGGTGCTGGAGCAAAGCGGCGCTTTGGCGCTGCCCAAGGACAGCACCCTGATGCACCCCAACGACTACACCCTGCTGCCCCAGCTGAAGTGCCTGTACAAGGGACGCTTAGTTGATCTGCCCCAGCGCAAGGCCATGGATCTGGGCGAGACGCCCTCGATGGTCAGCATCTATACCGGCCTGCTGGTGGAGCTGCTGCAGCGCCGGGCGCAAAGGTTTTTTGAGTAATTTTATTGTATAAAACTGAAATTTCCGCTTTTTTAGGTGTCGCTCTTGCTTTTTGCAGCCAATTGTGGTAATATTATTCGGCGGTATTGTTTTGCCGCAGAATATGCGCTCGTAGCTCAGCCGGTAGAGCATCTGACTTTTAATCAGAGGGCCAGGGATTCGAGTTCCCTCGAGCGCACCAAAATCCCACGAAGAATCGTAAGATTCCTCGTGGGATTTTCCATTTTCTGGGGCTCTGCACACTTTTGCACACTTTTGCACACCGGCGGGAAAGCCGTGTTTTTCCTTGCATTGTCTGCCTTACTGGAGTTTTCACTCTCCAGAACGGCCCGGTGGGCGGGCATTCTTTTGCTCCTTGGCGGTGCATTGCACGGCGGCACTCGTCTTTGATTCGGTCTTATTTACACCACTTGGCAAATTCTTCATCCGTGCACTTGACGTAGTGGCTGCCCTCCACATGGTGGCTGGTGCCCTTGGAATAGTCGATGCCGGAAGTGGCATAGTCATAAGTCTCAGCCACGCGGCGCTTTTCCACCACCGGGTTCGGCAGCGGAATGGCCGACAGCAGGCTCCGGGTGTAGGGGTGGATGGGGTGCTCGAAGATCTCCTCGGTGGTGCCGGTCTCCAGCAGATGCCCCAGATGCAGCACACCGATGCGGTCGGAGATGTACTTGACCATGGACAGGTCGTGGGCGATGAACAGATAGGCCGTGCCGGTCTCCTGCTGGATATCCTTCATCAGGTTGACTACCTGTGCCTGAATGGACACATCCAGCGCCGAGATGCACTCATCCGCGATGATGAGCTTGGGGTTCATGATGAGGGCGCGGGCAATGCCCACGCGCTGACGCTGACCGCCGGAGAACTGGTGGGGGTAGCGCTCGGCGTGCTCCGGGGCAAGGCCGACCTTAGCAAGGATCTTTTCCACCTTTTCGCGGCGCTCTGCCTGCGTTTTGCACAGATGGTGGATATCCAGACCCTCGCCGATGATGTCCTCCACCTTTTTGCGGGGGTTCAGGGATGCCATGGGGTCCTGGAACACCATGGCGATGCGCTTGCCGTTGATGTGGCGGCGGATCCACTTTTTGTCCTTTTGCAGCAGGTCTACGGTCTCCGGGCTGCCGTCGGCGTGGTGGTAGCTGAACCGGATGCTGCCGCTGTTCACGGTGGCATTCTTGGCCAGAATGCCCATGGCGGCTTTCATGGTGACGGACTTGCCGGAACCGGACTCGCCCACCAGCGCGACCGTCTCGCCCTTGTACAGGTCGATGTTCACACCGCGGATGGCGTGCACCGGGCCTGCGGTGGTCTTAAAGGTGATATCAAGGTCTCGCACCGACAAGACCTGTTCTTTTTTGCTTCAGGCATGGGGTGTTCCTCCTTACATACTCTTCATCTTGGGGTCCAGCGCCTCGCGCAGACCATCCGCCACGAGGTTGAAGCTGAGCATCAGCAGGCTCATGACCACAATGGGCGGGATGATCTGATAGGGGTGGGTGGTGAAGCTGTTGTACAGCTCGCTGATCAGAGAGCCCAGCGAGCACTGCGGCACCGGGATGCCCAGACCCACGAAGGAGAGGAACGCCTCGGTGAAGATAGCGGTCGGGATACTGAACATGACCTGCGTGATGATGGGTCCGATGATGTTGGGCAGCACTTCCTTGAAGATGATGAAAAAGCTGCCTGCACCCAGCGTGCGGGAGGCCAGAACGAACTCCTGATCCTTCAGTTTGAGCATCTCCGCGCGGGCGATGCGGCTCATGCCCACCCATTCGGTCAGCATCAGGGCAAAGATGATGGTCACCATGCCGGGCTGCAGCACCAGCAGCAGCAGCGTGACGATGACCAGCCGGGGGATGCCGTTGGCTACCTCCAGAAAGCGCTGCATCACCATATCCACTCTGCCGCCGAAGTAGCCCGAGATCAGGCCGTAGCTCATGCCGATGACCATATCAATGATGGCCGCCGCCACCGCGATGATCAGGGAGACCCGGGCACCTTCCCATGTACGGGTCCAGATGTCGCGGCCGTACAGATCGCTGCCGAACCAGTAGTAGACGTCCAGCTTGTCTTTTTCCTGATAGGCGTTGGTCACCTTGGTGCCGGTGGTGGTGCTCATCTTCTCGCTGCCGTCCAGAATGCCGAACTGCTCAATGCCCGGCACGCGGGGCGCAAAGTTTTTCTGGCTCAGATCCTGCCCGGAGTAGGTGTAGCTGTTCATGCCCGGGCCCAAAACGGCCAGCAGCATATAATCCGAATCCAGCACCTCGATCATCTCACTGCGGGTAAAGCGGGCAATGGACGCCATGGTGAACATGGAAAGCGAGATACTGGGCAGCACGCTGGAGCCAAAAATGTCCTTGGCGGAAAACAGCATGGGGAACCAGCGGAACTTAAAGCCGAAGGTGTAGCTCAGCGCCAGCGCGAACACATAGGACGGCACCGATACGCCGATGACCGAGATGATGGTGGCGATGGAGTCCACCACGGTATCCCGCTTCAAAGCGGCAAGAATGCCCAGCACCAGACCTGCGATGGCACCCAGCGTGACCGCCATGCCGCCCACCTGAATGGAGATGGGCAGACGGGACTGGATGAGCTGGGAGATGGGCGTATTTTTGGAGATATTGTAGCTGACACCCAGATCGCCCCGGAGCATATTGCCCACATAGCGGAAGAACTGGATATAGATGGGCTGGTCAAGGCCGTACTTTGCATACAGGGCTGCCCGCATATCGGGCGTCAGCTTTTCATCATTGAAGGGCGAACCGGGCATCAGCTGCATCAGGATGAACAGCACCAGCAGAATTGCCAGCAGCGTGAACAGCGAGGTCAGGATTCGCTTGAGCGTATATTTTTTCACGTCGGGTGGACCCCCTTTTTCCTTCCGGGATCTCGCGGTCAGTCGTTTGTCTGCCGCGGACAGGCACAATGTCAAAAAGGCGCACAGTGGCTTTTTGCGGGCCACTGTGCGGCCTTGTTCAGTGTGCTTTCAGTTTTACTCGCTCTTAGCGGCGTTCTTGTACACGCGGTTCAGTGCCACGGGGTGGAACGCTACACCGGTAACGGAAGAGGAGACCATCTCGGCATTGCACTGACCGTACAGGGGGAAGATGACCGCCTGCTCCAGAACGATCTGCTCTGCCTCGTACAGGGCAGCCCAGCGGCCCTCGGGGTCATCCTTGACCTGATCCACCTGCTCGCCGTTCAGCAGAGTCATGTCCAGAGCACCGGTCTGGTAGCTCATCAGTGCCTGCTGGCTGTCCTTGATGACCTGATAGGCCAGACCGTCCAGAGCGATCTTGCCGGCATCGTAGTAATCGGGGTTCTTTTCCAGCGTAAAGGCGGTTGCGGCAGGCTGGTAGTCGGTCAGCTTGAACGCACCGTTGGACAGCACCGTGTCGGGGCTGGTGCCGAAGGTGTCCTTGCAGGTGTTGTAGAACGCCTCGTTGACCGGATAGAAGGTGGGGAAGTACATCAGGCTCAAAAAGTAGCTGACGGGAACGTTCAGCTGGACTTCCAGCGTCTTGTCGTCCACAGCAGTCACGCCCAGATCGGTGACGGGCTTCTCGCCTGCAATGATCTCGGCAGCGTTGACCACCTGACCGATATCCGACAGCATATAGGAATACTCGGAAGCGGTGGCGGGGTCTACGGCGCGCTGCCAGCCGAACACGAAGTCGGCAGCGGTAACGGCTTCGCCGTTGGACCACTTGGCATCCCGCAGGTGGAAGGTGTAGGTCTTGCCGTCCTCACTGATGTCGTAGGTTTCGGCAATGGCGGGAACTGCTGCGCCGTCTGCATCCATCTGCATCAGACCGTCGGTGTAGTCTGCGATGACCTCAAAGGAGGTGCCATCGGTGGCTACCTGCGGGTCCAGCGACTGAACCTCGGTCTCCAGCATGATATTCAGGGTGCCGCGCTGTGCGTTCATTTCTGCGGTTTGTCTAACGTAACGCCCAAAAAATCCCATGATTTTTGTACAATTTCAGTCCATGAGCATATTTCACTTTTAAACAAACATACTTGAACAATCGTGTTATTCCTTTTTTATCTCTTGCTTTTGAACGATTTTATTTATTTTATAAATCAAGTCGCACGTTTTTCTTTTCGATATAAAATGCAGACAAAACGCAGACTTTCATTTCGCTGTTGTCCTTGTGCAGAGGACAGTTATAGAGGCAAAAAGAAGCCGCCGCACAGTGTTTTGTGCGGCGGCTTTAAAAATCGAATTCGTACTGCTGTAAAAAGCGCTTACTTGCCCAGCATCTCGTGGGCAGTCTTGCAGATGGTGGCTGCGTCCAGACCGTACTTCTTCAGCAGGTCCCATGCGGGGCCGGAGCAGCCGAACACGTCCTGCACGCCTACGCGGCGCACAGGGGTGGGCAGCTTCTCGCTCAGGACGGCGCAGACGGCTTCGCCCAGACCGCCGATGACGTTGTGCTCCTCGGCGGTGATGACCTTGCCGCACTCCTTTGCCGACTTGATGACGATCTCCTCGTCCAGGGGCTTAATGGTGTGGATGTTGATGACCCGGGCGTGGATGCCCTCGGCAGCCAGCTGCTCGGCAGCCATGCGGGCTTCATTGACCATCAGGCCGGTGGCGATGATGGCAATATCGTTGCCCTCGGTCAGCTGCTCGCCCTTGCCCAGCTCAAAGTGGTAGTTGGTCTCATCGTGGAACACCGGCACAGCCAGACGGCCGAAGCGCAGGTAGACGGGGCCTTCCATGGCGTAGGCGGCGCGCACAGCGGCGCGTGCCTCGATATCGTCGGCGGGGCAGATGACGGTCATACCGGGGATGCTGCGCATCAGGGCAAAGTCCTCGCAGCACTGGTGGGAAGCGCCGTCCTCGCCCACGGAGATGCCGCCGTGGGTAGCGCCGATCTTCACGTTCAGGTGAGGATAGCCCACAGAGTTGCGCACCTGCTCGAAGGCGCGGCCGGCTGCAAACATGGCAAAGCTGGAAACAAAGGGCACATAGCCCATGGCTGCCAGACCTGCAGCCACGCCTACCATGTTGCCCTCGGCGATGCCGCAGTCAAAATGACGGTCCGGGTATGCCTTCTGGAACATCCCGGTCTTGGTAGCGGCGGCCAGATCAGCGTCCAGCACCACCAGATCATCGTGGCCTTCCGCTGCCAGCTCCTTCAGGGTGTTGCCGTAGCTGTCGCGGGTCGCGATCTTTTTCACGTCTGCCATCTCAGTTCTCCTCCTGTTCCAGCGCGGCATAGGCGGCGTTCAGCTCGTTCATGGCCACCTGATACTCTTCATCGTTGGGGCCCTTGCCGTGCCATGCAACGGAATTGGTCATATAGGAAACGCCGGTGCCCTTGACGGTATCCAGAATGATGCAGGTGGGCTTTTCGGTCTCGGCGTGGAAAGCCTGCACGGCGCTCTCGATCTGGTCAAAGTCGTGGCCGTTGATGGTGACCACGTTGAAGTTGAAGGCGCGGAGCTTATCTTCCAGCGGGGCGCTGTTCATGACAGTCTCGGTGGTGCCGTCGATCTGCAGATGGTTGCGGTCCAGCATCACGCACAGGTTAGAAAGGCCGTAGTGGGCGGCAAACATAAAGGCCTCCCAGCATTCGCCCTCTTCCACCTCGCCGTCGCCCAGAATGGCGTAAACGTTCACGGCAGAGCCGGCGTGCTTTGCGCCCAGTGCCATGCCGCAGGCGGCAGAGATGCCCTGACCCAGACTGCCGGTGGACATATCCACGCCGGGCACGCTGTTCATGTTGGGGTGGCCCTGCAGGCGGCTGCCGATCTTACGCAGGGTCTTGAGCTCTTCCACCGGGAAGAAGCCCCGCTCTGCCAGCGCTGCGTACAGCGCCGGGGCGGCATGACCCTTGGACAGCACCAGACGGTCGCGGTCGGCCATCCTGGGCTGGGCAGGGTCGATGTTCAATTCCTTAAAGTACAGATAAGACAGCACGTCTGCGATGCTCAGACTGCCGCCCGGATGACCACAGCCTGCACTGTGGGTCCCTTCGATCACGCCCATGCGGATGTGGCAGGCGTGCTTTTTCAGGGTAAGTTTTTCAGCATTTGTCATGATGGTCCTCCCGTATGAACCTCAGAATTCATGCGCTCAAAAAAGCCTCTCGTCAGCGCCCCGGCGTCAAGATTGCCGCAGCGCGCTTTTTTTCAATTTTATATTATCCATTCTGCGCAAAAAGGTCAAGCTTCTTTCAGCAAAATGTACAGCCCCGGGGAAATTTTTTTGCGAATAGACCGATTTTTGTCTATTTTGCAGACGTTCCGCCCCGCTTGACAGGGGCAAACTGGTTTGTTATACTTTTGACCATCGTTCCGGCAGGAAGCCGGACACGGGCGGGCAGCAGCCTGCCGCTTATCCCAGCAAGCAATATTTTTTTGAAACAGACGCCACGAAGGGGTCTGCCTTTGGCATGGAATGCCGGGGCAGGCTCCTTTTTATTTTGCGGCTGAAAAAAGGAGAAACCCTTATGATGAAAACCAAAAACGCTTCGCCTGTGCGGCAGCTGGTGCCGGCTGCCCTGTTTTTAGCGCTGGCCTTTGTGCTGCCCCTGCTCACCGGACAGGTGCCCAAGGTGGGCAGTATGCTCTGCCCGATGCACTTCCCGGTGCTGCTGTGCGGCTTTGTGCTGGGCGGCCCGTGGGGGCTGGCTGTGGGCTTTGCCGCCCCGCTGCTGCGCTCGGTGCTGTTCGGCATGCCCCCCATGTTCCCAGTGGCCATCTCCATGGCCTTTGAGCTGGCTACCTACGGGCTGGTGTCCGGGCTGCTGTGGCGTAAGGTACAGCACCGCCTGCCCGCGCTTTATGCCGTGCTGCTGACCGCCATGGTGTCCGGGCGCATCGTCTGGGGCATCGTGCGGTTTGTGCTGGCCGGGCTGACCGGCGGCAGCTTCCCCTTCAGCGCCTTTTTGTCCGGAGCGCTGTTCACCGCCGTGCCGGGCATCGTGGCGCAGCTGGTGCTCATCCCGCTGCTGCTCACCGCCCTGCAAAAGGCCGGTTTTGCGGACTGACCCCCTGCGCGCACCTTTTGTGCAAAAAAACGATACTTCCACCGGTTTTTAAGGCACTTTTTCCAAAAGAAACGGAAAACCGGAAAAATTGTGCCGTTTTGTGGCTTTCTGTTGGCAAATGTGATAAACTTGAACCAGATGCGGGCGTGTACCGCCGTGCACCGCCCACAAGGAGTAAATGAAGAAGAGAGGTCGTTTATCGTGAAGATCATTCGTACAAAGGACTACGCCGATATGTCCCGCAAGGCAGCAAACATCATTTCTGCGCAGGTCATCATGAAGCCCGACTGTGTGCTGGGTCTGGCTACCGGCGGCACCCCCGTTGGCACCTATGAGAAGCTGGTGGAGCGGTACAACGAGGGAGATCTGGATTTTTCTGAGGTCACCTCCGTCAATCTGGACGAGTACCGCGGCCTGCCCAAGGAGCACCCGGAAAGCTACTGGAGCTTTATGCACCGCAACCTGTTCGACCATGTGAACATCGACCCCGCCCACATCAACCTGCCGGACGGCACCAACATGGACGCCGAGGCCGAGTGCAAGCGCTATGATGAGGTCATCCGCAGCGTGGGCGGCGTGGATCTGCAGCTGCTGGGCATCGGTCATGACGGTCACATCGGCTTCAACGAGCCCCACGATGCCTTTGATCTGGGCACCCACTGCGTGGACTTGGCCCAGGAGACCATCGAGGCCAACAAGCGCTTCTTTGACGGCAACGAGGATCTGGTGCCCAAGCAGGCTTACACCATGGGCATCCGCACCATCATGCAGGCACGCAAGGTGCTGATGGTGGTCAACGGCGCAGGCAAGGCCGAGATCGTCAAAAAGGCTTTCTTCGGCCCCGTCACCCCGGAGGTGCCCGCAAGCATTCTGCAGCTGCACCCGGACTTCATTCTGGTGGGCGATGAAGAAGCTCTGAGCCTGATCTGATTTTCCTTATTTAAACTTCGGGGCACCGGAACACCTGCGGGCGTTCCGGTGTTCCTTTTTTGAAGGGGAAGAACCCTCTCAGTCATCGCTACGCGATGCCAGATTCCCCCTTTTGTCACCTGCGGTGACATCTTCCCCCGGAGCGGGGGAAGTCGTTCCTCTCAGGGGGAGCTTTTACGCATCTGTCGGTCAGCACTAATAAAATTCCCTTTGCGGGAGCAGACTGAGAGGGTTGAACCCATTTTGCTGCCCTCTCTTTACATTCCGCCGAAAAAGCGGTATTCTTTTTCCAGAACAAACTTTCCCGGGAGGAGACCATGGATATCCGCCAGCTGCACTACTTTTTGACCCTGTGCGAAGAAATGAATTACACCCGCGCCGCACAGCGGCTGTTCCTGTCGCGGCAGGCGCTGCGCCAGAGCATCTCTGCGCTGGAAGCCGAAATGTGCGGGCCGCTGTTTATCAGCGCCCACCACAAGCTGGCGCTCACCGACCGGGGCATGAGCTTACAGCGCCATGCCGCCCCGGTGGTGGAGCAGTTCCAGCAGATGCAGGCCGCGCTGCGGGCAGAGATCCAGTCTGCCCAGCCGGTGCGCATCGGCATCAGCGTGGCGCTGGTACCGGACTATCTGCCCGGGCTGGAGACCCAGCTGGACAAGTTCCGGCAGCAGTACCCCCATGTGGAGATGCGGTTCCGCCTGCTGGACAACGACGCCGTGGCCGATGGGGTGGAGCAGGGCGAGCTGGACGCGGGTCTGGTCATCGACCTTGGCTGCGCCGCGCCGGTGCTGGCGCGCACCACCCTGCGCGCAGACCCCGCCTGCCTGCTGGTGCCCCGGGGACATCCCTTCTGGGAAAAGGAGCGCATCCCGCTGGCAGAGCTGCGCGGGCAGCGGGTGCTGCTGCCCAGCCTGCGGCAGGATCTGTTCAGCCCGCTGTGGGCGGCCTGTGCCCGGGCGGGCTTTGCACCCAACGCCGAGATCGGCCCCAGCTTTTATCAGGCCTACTATCTGGTGCAGGAGCAGCTGTGCACCTGCCTGACCCGCTACGAGCCGGGCGCGCGCCGGGAGCTGGACCGGGTACGGGACGTGCTGCTGGAGGATATGCCCCCGCTGTGCGTCTCGCTGGTGCAGCGGCGGGACACCAGCTCTGCCTATATCGACCTGCTGCGCAGCTACCTGCTGGAGGTTCTGGGCAGCACCGCCAGCCTGCCGCCCCGCCGGGGACGGCCCGCAAAGCCCTTCTACACCGCACCGGTGCTTTCCAGCGCCGCCGCCAAGGCTGCCCCGGAGCATCCCGTCCCGGGCACCCAGCTGCCCTTTGCGGGCGGCAACAACTTCCGGGAGCTGGGCGGCTACCGCGCCGACGAGGGCAAGACCGTAAAGTGGGGGCAGATCTACCGGGGCTTCCCCACCGGGCGGCTGACCACCGAAGCCGACCGCGCCCGGCTGGACGGGCTGGGGCTGCGGCTCATCCTTGACCTGCGCAGCGGTGCAGAAGCCGCAAAGCTGCCGGACTATGTGCCGGACGGCGCACGGCTGGTGCAGATCTGCGGCCTGCGGGATGCCACCGGGCAGGAGATCGATTTTTCGCCCAACGACATCCAGCGGCTGGTGCAGAGCGCCCCCGCCGGGATGAGCCTCACCCAGCTGATGTACCGGCAGATGCTCACCGGCAACAAGGCGTTCAAAGAGCTGTTCCGGGCGCTGGAAGCCGGCGAGACGCCCATCCTGTTCCACTGCACGGCGGGCAAGGACCGCACCGGCGTCGCTGCCATGCTGATCTTACTGGCGCTGGGTGCCTCGGACGAGACCATCTGCGCAGATTATGCCCGCACCAACCTCTGCCGCGCCGCCGAGATCGAAAAGGCCATGGCTGACCATGCGGCGGAGATCGCCGCCGACCCGGCGCAGCGGATGCGCTGGCAGTCCTCCGCCGGGGTAGACCCGGAGACTGCGCCCTTTGTGCTGCGCACCATCCGGCAGGACTACGGCAGCGCCGAGAGCTATCTGGAGGCCGAATACGGCCTGACCCCCGCCCGCCTGATGCGGCTGCGGCGGATGTATCTGGAGTGAGACGATTTTGAATGGCCTCCGCTTGCGCTCTGGCCATGTTCAGCGGAAAAATA
>ENA-UEPQ01001291-UEPQ01001291.1-human-gut-metagenome-genome-assembly--contig:-NODE-1291-length-11107-cov-24.066908_pt1 | contig 11107 bp, 12 predicted proteins | sample MGYA00242903_ERZ507922 | MGnify/ENA primary metagenome ERZ507922 (study PRJEB26167, sample SAMN06115483) | human gut metagenome | host: Homo sapiens | place: China:Sichuan | collected 2014-10-16... | reverse complement strand
ATCATCCGCAATGTCGTTACAACAGCACTGCGGATGGATATTTCATCGCTTACTGACTTTTAGCGGACAGCAATAATTAAAAATAAGAATCTTCGTTTTTTACCAAGAATTTAAAATATAAAAAACAACTCAGCTATTGAGGACAATAACTGAGTTATTCTTTTATTATTTATAATAAAATGTATCAAACAATAATACTAATTAATTCTACCTGTTCCATGGCACATATAACAACGTCCAGAACCTCTACAAGTCGGACATTGATAATAACCACCTCCATTAGGATTATACACTACACCACTATTTTTACATTTTTGGCAGAACGCGCTTCCATGACATTCCGGACATACTGTAGATGTATGTTTAGAAGGTAACTCTTGATAGCCACCATTTGAATTGGAGCCAGAGTTATTTCCACCCGTGTCAGGTATATAAGTAGGTGAATTATTACCATATACCTGATCGAATATACGATTATACTCTTCCTTACTGATGGCTTTATTATAAGTTTTACCATTAATAGTCACATAACTATATCCCGGTACAACCGTCATCCTACCACCAGTATCAACATTGATTATTCGCCCTGTCATCTGTGGAAAGGTACCCCACAATTGTGTCACCATCTTAACTTCAGGCTGAAATTTTACACTGCGAAATTCCAACCCGTCTGTAGATACTCCCGTCATTTCATAGAAGGTCAGTATACCATTCTGCATAACATGACAAAGTCTATCACCATCAGCCTCATCAATATAAAAATCTATATGAAGCAAATCAACTGTATTACCCTTCTGATAGTAAAAATTCCGTCCATTAGGAAAGGCTGTCGATCCACCTCCTTGGGCATACACATACTGTGTTCCGAAGGTTAAAAGACACAATAAAAAAAGGAATGAAAATAATGTTTTCATAACGTTTTATCTATTTATTTTTATAATGCACAAATATATTGTTTTTTTACAAGTCTTGTACAACATACCTCTCTTTTGTCAAATTCTTTCAATTAAGTATAAACATTCCATCCATTTTTTTATTATGCAGATATTACTCTGCATGTTTCTTCAAATTGGGCAAGAAGCAAGCAACGAATCCCAATAGCGGCGTAAAGGCTACTACCTTATACACATATTCTATACCATACACATCGGCAAAGTTGCCTAACACAGCCGATGCAATACCTGCCACTCCAAAGGCAAAGCCGAAGAAAATACCCGAAATAAGTCCCAGCTTATATGGAAGCAGTTCCTGTGCATAGACCAATATGGCAGGAAAGGCAGAAGACAGAATAAAACCAATAAGAAAACTAAGAACCACTGTAACCGGAAGTCCTACATACGGCATCAGCATACTGAAAGGAGCCACTCCCAAAATAGACCCCCAAATCACGTATTTACGACCAATCTTATCACCCAGCGGACCACCTACCAATGTACCGGCAGCTGTTGCAAAGAGGAAGATAAACAGATAAAGTTGTGAATCCTGTACCGATACACCAAATTTATGAATCAGATAAAAAGTATAATAACTGCTCAAACTGGCCATATAGATATACTTGGAAAATATCAGCACAATAATAATTGCAATGGCAAAGATGGTCTTCTTCAATGAATAAGGCATCTCATGAGGTACTCCCCGATTCTGTTTCCGACGTTCATCCCATTCTTTCAATTTTGAACGGTACCAACGACAGATAGGCCACATAATAGCCATTCCTACCAAAGCCAGCAAAGCAATAAAGACCACATTCTGTCTGCCATAAGGAGCAATAACCAAAGCTGCCAGCAACGGACCAAATGAACCACCCAGATTGCCTCCTACCTGGAACAAAGACTGAGCAAGTCCCCGTTTACCACCTGAAGCCAGATAAGTAAGCCGCGATGCTTCAGGATGAAAAATGGAAGAACCGATTCCTATCAACCCTACCGCCAGCAGAACCATCCAGAAATGATGCACCCATGCCAGCAACAGCAAGCCGATAAAAGTAAAAGTCATACCAGCTGGAAGAGACCACACTTTCTGATGGCGGTCTGTAATCAAACCTACAACTGGCTGAAATACAGAAGCTGCTATCTGATAGACCAGGGTAATCAAACCTACCTGTGTAAAATTTAATACCAGTTCATCCTTTATCAGCGGATAAACCGCCATGATGACTGACTGCAACATATCGTTTGTGCAATGCGACAAACTAAGTGCAAATAAAATACCGAAAGCAATGCTCCCGGTATTCTTATTGATTGTTGATTCACAACTCATCGTTTCAATAATCCTATTTTCAAATTCAGTTTAAAATAATACACCCCGTTTTCGCGTTCCAGATAGCCATATTTGTCTTTTTCTGTAGAACCTTTTTCCAGGCGTGTATTGTAGAACAGGAAGTCGGCAAAAGTCTGACGGAAAGCACGCTGGTAGCAAATCACCTGTCCATCTCCTGTCACCAGCAGAAAACCTGCAATGGCAGAATCTGTTCCGTTGTACAACTTGGCAGGACGCATGCCGGCAGCCAGTGCCAGCAGCAATTCTTTCACCTTATATTCATAAAATCCGTGCTTATTGATGAGTTCATCCTTAATCTTCAGCGGATTCAGTTTTTTCACTTCTTCGGTCAGCTCCGATACTTTTGTAATACCGTCGAGCCACATGAGTCGGGTCATCTCAGCCAACAGACGTCCCATATGAAGATCAATCATCGAAAGATTGCTTCTGAAAATCTTATCGGCCACATCGTTATACTTCAGATTTCCTCCCAAACGTTCAATCATCAGCATACGGCTGATTACATCATCCTCCTCGCCTTCTGCATTGATTTTATTTACAGTAGGTACGGCAAATTTTACACCTGTCTGTTCGAATTTGAAATTAGCCGAACGTCCGCCATCCAGCAGAGGAATCATCATTCCCAAACGTGAACGAACACAGAATCCGATAAGAGGAGCCTCCGTACTATAAAAGGCCACACTAAAGTCAGTACGATCGTCTGTCTTTGCTTCCAAGTCGAACAAAGCAATCTCATCCAGAAACTCTTCTACCCCATCGGCAGAAGTTACTTCATCTTCTCTGCTTTGACGTACGCTGTCCAGCACCAATGCAGCTACCGTATCAAAATCTTCACGTGGAATACGCTTATCCATATTCTCTCCTACAATATGAATCGTATCCTTCTCCACAATATAACGGCGTGTGCCATCGTGTTCTTCACGCTGTACCATTGCTACCGGTATACGGAGCGATTCATTCCGTTTTCCTTCCGGAGTTCCGGCATATACATATCCGTCTGCGAGCAGGCGAAAAAATGCATACAGTTCGCCCCACTCTCTTTTTGTTGCTTCAAATGCCATAATCTACAGTTCTTTTCCTGTTGCAAAGGTACAAAAAGCAGTGTGTAAAGTCAAAAGGAAAACAGAGTTTTCGGTTTTTGTTATTTACAGAACAACATTCTACCGTTTTTTTCACACCACTGACGGATGTATGCATAACTGTCTTGCGAATTGATTTGAAATCTGCTTTTTTCATCATATCCCATGAGTTTATCTGCAATATTTCGGATAAGTAAAAAGCAGTGTTCCTCATTGTCAATATACCTCCGAACAGGCAATTCAACAATAGAACACTGCTTTCCAATTTATCAATTAAATGCTTATTTCAGGATGATTTCCTTAATAATAGGCCAACAAGTATGTTGTCCGGTGACCTGAATCTTCACGGCTTTAACAGGTTCACCATTCAGTTGTACTTTGGCCTGTCCGTATTCATCGAATGTACCGACTGTTACAAAATTTGTTCCGTCTGTACTGGTCATCAAATCAGCCTTTGTAATATAATCTTTCGAATCACCTGTAATAACCTCAATCTCTTTGACAGGAGTAGCCTCTGTCAGCAACACTGTAAAATAATGTTCTTTACCAACTGTACTTCCTCCCCAGAAGAAAGAATTGTTTCTTCCATCGAAGGCATATTCCGGATGATAAGGCATATTGACAGGAATATTAGTATCAATATGTGCTGCACGGATCAGTGCCGGTTTTTCTTCTGTAGGTACAAACTCTTTTTCATTCAGAGCATCGTCTTCATAAAAGTTGATACCCAGTTTTTCCATTACCGGATAGTAGGATGTAATACGCTGATAGAAACTGTCCCAGTTTCGCTGCTCTTTCGGACTCCACAACACTTCGGCCAATGCAGACAATCGTGGATACAACATCCATTCTACACGAGACTGTGTAGCAACACGTTCGGTCCACAATGCACCTTGTCCTCCTTTAATCAGAGCTTCCTGTTCCTTGGTTACACCCGGAAGTACAGGATCCCACTCATACGACTTACGTACAGAGTTTCCGGCATATCCCCAGTCCAGATAACAACCATGCTGCGGACACATAATGACCGGGATATGGCGTTCCAACGCTTCTTTCTGCTGTTTCTCTCCGGTATCTCTCCAAACGGTAAGTACATCATCGGACGTAGCAGCATGACGTTCGTTGATTTCATCCCATCCTACCATAATCTTACCTTTAGAACGAACCAATTCACTCATCTTGCGAGTAAAATAGTCTTGCAGTTCACCGGGTTGCTTCATTCCTTCTTTTTTGTATAGCGCCATACACTTCGGGCATTTTTCCCACACGTGAGTAGGCACTTCATCACCTCCCAGGTGAATATATTTTGATGGGAATATCTCGATTAAGGTATTGACTACCTCTTCGGCAAACGCATAAGAAGCCGGATTTCCCACACAAATCATGTTTTCATTTCCCCGCTTACGTTCGTTCACCGGCATCTCTTCAGGATAGGCCTCAAATGCCCCCCCATTACAGGAAAGTTGAGGCATCGCAGCCAACAATGCGGTGCTATGACCGGGCAAATCGACTTCCGGCATAATCTCAACACCATATAAGGCAGCATAACGAACCACCTCTTTTAAATCGTCTTTCGTATAGAATTTACCAGACAGTTCAGGATAATCGGCATAAAAGGTTCCTTTTTCAGTAAGCTCCGGATATTTATCCATAGCAAGACGCCATGCATTATTATCGGTCAGATGCAAATGCAGAGTATTCAACTTAAAGAAAGCCATTTGGCTGATTGTCTTTTTCAATTCATCCACCGTCCAGAAATGGCGGCTACAATCGAGCATCAAACCACGATAACTGAAACGAGGCTGGTCTTGAATGGTCAAAGCTGGTAACTCATTGTTTTCTGCAGTCAACAGCAACTGATAAAGCGTAGTCAGTGCACGTGCAACACCTTGTTCAGTACCAGCTTGTAAGATTACAGCATCTGCCGTAACCTTCAACACATAAGCTTCTCCCAAAAATTCCGTCGACTTTTCAATACGAACAGATGATTTCGAATTGTCGCTCCACTGTAATACACAACCGGCATGATTCTTAAAATCCTGCATAAACTGTTCGGCTACAGTTTTCCACTCTTCCGATGTACAAATAGTCTGAAGTGAATTCAACGGTAAAGATCCACGCTGAAACTCCACAGATTGTACTTGAGGAATCAGATTCACACTACCGGGCACAGGCTTTTCTGTACAGCTCACATTGAAAAGAAGAGAGCCACACATCAAAGGAAGTAAAAAATGTTTTTTCAGTTTCATGATAATGATGTTCTTAATATTTTATGCAAAATACGTAAAAATGTTTATATCTGCAAAAAACAATTGATAAGCAAATATATTTTATTGAGAAAATCTTTACTCTTTCCTGAAACAGTATAGCCATATTGTCAATAAATTTAATATATAAGAGCAATATTGTTAAATCATGTTATACAGCAGCTTTTTCTATTAGTTAAGTTTGCCGATTCAATAAAAAGCTATACCTTTGCAATGTGTTTTTCATAGTATTAGATTTAAGGTTAACAAAAGGTTGGAGTACAGCGGTACTCCTTTTTTTATGCCCATACTCAATTTACCCCAAACTCATAGTAATCAATACTGCTAAAAACATCATTTCACTTATTCTATATCCATTTATCAATACTAAATTCTTTCCATCAAGCTATATACAAAAATTAATTTTATATTTGTATATAATTTGATTTATATCTTTAACCTTACATTTTTCAGACATGAAATATACTAATAACCCTTTACCTCCCATTATAGAAAAAATACCTCATCTGATACGCCATGAAAAACTCTATCGAACGATCCACAAACAACTAATGAAAAAATGGTTTCGGTATTTTGTACTGTTTTTCATAATAGGCTCTATTTTTTCTGTTATCTACAGTTCTTTTGACGAGTCTCTGCCATACCGCTCATGGCTTTATACTTTCAACTATTTGGCTTCTTTAATCTTTACAATAGAATACGGATTGCGGATTGCAGCTGCTCCTGTACAATATATTCAGTATAAACGTGCATGGATGGCCAGGCTGCATTACCTGTTTTCTTTTTACGGAATAATCGACTTTGTGGCTATATTACCATTCGTCATTATATATTTTTACAATGACTCTCCTCACCTTCATTTGGTAGTTTTAGCCTATATATTAATTATTTTCAAGCTAATACGTTATTCCCGCTCTTTCCAAATGATAGGCAGTGTACTTAATCAGGTAAAAGATGAACTGATTACTTCCTATACGGCTTGTGGCATCATGCTGGGATTTTCCGGCATATTAATGTATTATATCGAACGAAATGCACAGCCCCAAGCTTTCGAAAACATAGGCGATGGATTCTGGTGGGCTATCGTTGCCTTTACTACCGTGGGCTATGGAGACATTTATCCAGTTACTCCACTGGGACGGTTACTCAGCAGTATCATCAGTCTTATTGGTATCGCTATGATTGCTATCCCTACCGGTATCATCAGTTCCGCCTTCATGAATATGTTACTGGAGAAAAAGAACAAAGAAAAGAATGGATAAACAGCACAGGAGTTGTATTATGAAGCATCATCCGACCTTTCACCGATTTTTATCCGTAAAAACTCTTCTGTATACTGGTATTGCTTTCTGTATCTGCCTCATCGGATGCCTATATTACTGCAACTATCTCGTCAAACAAGCAGCAGAGCATAAGATATACAACACTACCACAGAAATACCGTATCGGAATACAGCTCTTTTGTTAGGCACTTCTCCCAAACTGAGAAACGGAGAAGATAATCTCTATTTTCTTTATCGTATACAGGCCACTGCAGATTTGTATAAAGCTGGAAAAATCAGCTATATCCTAATTAGTGGAGACAACAGCCGTAGCAATTACAATGAACCCGAAAGTATGAAACAGGCACTTATCCGGTTGGGAATACCCTCAAAAGTGATTTATCTGGATTATGCTGGATTACGGACACTAGACTCCGTAGTACGTGCCAAGAAGATATTTGGTCAGAACTCCATTACTATTATCAGCCAGAAATTCCATAATGAACGAGCCATTTTCATCGCTCAAGCGTACGGAATAGATGCCATCGGCTATAACGCTCAAAATGTTTCCCGACTATTCGGGCTGAAAACTCGATTACGCGAATACTTTGCCCGTGTAAAAATGTGTATAGATATCCTTACCCACAAACAGCCCCGTTTTTTAGGAGAAAAGATAGAAATTCCTGTGGCCCCTTAATCATTCGACTATAAACATAGATTCTGTCTTCATACAGATAGTACACATCTCCATATAAATGATTAACTTTGGCCCATACTCACTAAAAATATAAAAATGGAACTGAACGAACACAACAAGCAGGAATATCCTCCTATGCATACATGCGAACATATAGTAAACCGCACAATGGTCAATCTTTTCGGATGTGGACGGGCTGTCTCAGCGCATATCGAAAGAAAAAAGAGCAAATTGGATTTCGCATTGCCACAGGCTCCTTCCGAAGAAGAAATTGCATGTATAGAACGCACCGTAAACGAAGTGATCGCCCGTCATCTACCAGTAACTACCGAATTTATTACACAGGCAGAAGCATTGGGACGTTTCGACTTGAAGCGCCTGCCCGAAGGAGCTTCCGAAACTGTACGAATCGTCCATGTGGGAAATTACGATGAATGTCTCTGCATCGGTCTGCATGTAGAAAATACATCAGAAATCGGTACATTTCATATCATCAGTTCAGATTATAAAGAGGGAATTTTCCGAATGCGCTTTAAACTAATATAATTCTATGAGTAAAAGAAAAAACAATTCAACCGGTTCTCTACAAGGTTTTATCTTGCTGATAGTTCTTATTGGAGGAGCACTGTTCTTTTATCAGTATCAGCAAAAGCTTCCTGCAGCAGAAACATGGAAGCAACGTGCCGAGCAGACAATAGAAAAAGTAAAGGAAGCGGTTCCGAATGTTCCTGTCGAACAACTCAAAAACAAGGGACAATCTGGAGAAAAAACAATAGCTTCGCACCTTGAAATACCAGTCAGTCTGAAAAAACGGAACGAAATAAAACTGCAACGTACAGCATTTACCATTTCGTACAATAATTTCTACAAGACACCTAACTGGGTAGCGTGGGAACTGACACGCCAGGAAACTACAGGAGAGGAGGAAAGAAAAAATAAATTTCTTCCCGACCCCGATTTGCCGGAACCACGTGTAGAACATGCCGATTATACCAATTCCGGATACGACCGAGGACATATGGCACCAGCTGCTGATATGAAATGGAGCAAACAGGCCATGCAGGAGTCTTTCTACATGAGCAACATCTGCCCGCAAAACAGAAAACTGAACCGCGACGACTGGGGAGACCTGGAAGAAGCTTGCCGGCAATGGGCAAAGAAATACGGTACAGTGTACATCGCCTGCGGTCCTATTTACGACAAAGCCAAACCCGAACGTATCGGACGAAACAAGGTAGCTGTGCCCAACCGCTTCTTTAAGGTTGTTCTGATATACAATCGGAAGAATCCTATCGCTATGGGCTTCCTGTTCGAAAACAAAGCTGACCATAAGAAACTGGACAAGTACCTGGTTACGGTAGATTCCATAGAAAAAATTACAGGACTTGACTTCTTTTCACGACTGCCCGATGATATTGAGCAAAAGATAGAATCCATTTTACCGGTACTCCCCTGAATTACTCTCAAATACTTTCGATAATAGCAGTAACACCACTTGCAGGTTTACCTGTTGCATATACAGACATATACAACAGGTAAACCTTTCCATAACACCCTCTCACAGTCCGACAATATCTTGAGCCGCTTGTTACCAGCATTATTCTTCCAAGGGCTCAAATGGTTCTTCTTGAAACACTCCATTTTCATCTCTGATATAAGCTGTACCGTATGGAGCATGAAGTAACGGAATTATATCAGGGTCGTACTGGCAGATAGTATTCAGTTTATAGATTCCACTATTTTCGGCCTTTTGCATATACTCGTCACTCTCATCACCTGCTGTAAACCGCCACCCACTATCATATCCTTCAAATGGACTGTCTTCTTCTGGTCTCTCACGATACATATATCCGACAGGTAAGCCATCTACTGTGATTCTGTCAGTAGCTATATACCCATCAGAAGTTTCCCAGTTTTTAAGAAGAACCTCGTTTTCTCGCCCATTTATAAAAAATTGCTTTTCCTTTTTCATTTTATTATCCAGTTTTTACTGGTAACAAGGAAATATATAACCCATTATCTGCTATTCAATAATGCCAAAATGCACAAGAGCATGTAAGATACCATCTTCATCTACATCGTCTGTAATAAAGTCAGCGCATTCCTTTACCCGACTCGACGCACCGCCCATTGCGATACCTATACCGGCAGCCTTAAGCATGGGAATATCATTTCCTCCATCTCCAAAAGCCATACTCTCATCCAAAGAAAAGCCTAAACAAGCTACCACATCAACCATTCCGGATGCCTTGTTTACACCAGCCACATTTACATCTGCAAAATATGGATTCCAGCGCGAAACAGCCAATCCCGGAAGTTGATTCATTATTTCCTTTTCAACTTCTTCTCCACAGTAAATACAAAGCTGACAACACGTACAAACATCAAATTCGCTCACAATATCTACAACCTGAGGTACAGGATGATTCGTCAGTTCGGAAAGAGCAATCACTGTATCATTCACATAATTCACAAGTATCCCTTTTTCCACTTCCAAAGCCAATGGGAAACCATACTGTTCGGCAAGATGAAGGACTGTATGAAAGTCTTCCCGACCAATGGGATAAGAAACAATCTCAGTACCATCGCGAAGCACACACCGAGAACCATTCAACGAAACGACGGCATCATAGGGAATCGCCTCCAGTTCCAGCAAGTCGGTAGCTCCCCTACCTGTCGCTATAATAATTTTCATCCCTTTCTCATGTACTTTAGTCAGCGCATCGATTGTCGTCTGGGGTATCTTATGCGTCTTGAAACTGATTAAAGTTCCATCTACATCCAGAAAAATTGCCTTCACTTTCATTTTCTCAATCATATTACTTTATTTCGGAAAGAGTCTTTCTATGCTTCTATTTTTAGATCATACAAAAAATAAAGCGAAGAATCATGTATTTCAATACAAAATTCTTCGCTTTATAAGGAGAAGCCGCACCCGAGGCGTGACGAAACTCCGAAAAACAGGATTTGAGTGCCCTCTTCCTTTGTAATCCACCGGCATAAATGCTACCCGAAGGCGTGGCCCGCCATTGGAAGATGAAGCTTGTCTCGGCATTTCTTATAAATTTGATGAGTTTCCCGATTCTGCAAGTACGGCTTCATTTTTGTATTACAAATATATTATATTTTTTTGGTTCTACAAAATTTTACCCGAATTAATAGCAGAACATTTTAATTTTTAATCTGCGGAATATGTATCGGAAAAACCTTTTCTTCCATTCAGCTTTCGCCTAAGAAAACATCATAATGACGGCTTTTCAAAAGACATCAGCGACAAAAAAGCCATATAGTCATAAAAAAAAGAGATGTTTAAAAATAAACATCTCTTTTCTATACTTTTTAATACCGTATACCGCATTAAGCAGCTTTTGCCTTAGCAACAACAGCTTTGAATGCTTCTGGATGGTTCATAGCTAAGTCAGCCAAAACCTTACGGTTGATTTCGATACCTGCTTTGTGCAATGCACCCATCAACTTAGAGTAAGACATACCTTCCAGACGAGCAGCTGCGTTGATACGCTG
>ENA-UEPQ01001284-UEPQ01001284.1-human-gut-metagenome-genome-assembly--contig:-NODE-1284-length-11139-cov-5.376695_pt1 | contig 11139 bp, 8 predicted proteins | sample MGYA00242903_ERZ507922 | MGnify/ENA primary metagenome ERZ507922 (study PRJEB26167, sample SAMN06115483) | human gut metagenome | host: Homo sapiens | place: China:Sichuan | collected 2014-10-16... | reverse complement strand
GATAGAATCATGTAATCCGCTGGCTACAATGTCAATGGCCGGCAAGTTCTTCATATGGCTGGTTTTCCATCTCACCACAAATATCAAAAAACTGTGAGGATAAAGATAACTGGAATGCAATATGTACTCAGCGCTCCCTTTGTTCCGGGAGAGGAATCACCGAGTTGTTTGCCAACTCAATCCGAAACGCATATTTATCGCCGCGGACAATGGATTTTGTATATTCAATCAGGACATTGCCCTCATAGCTGTATCGCTCCAAAAGAGTACACGGAACATTGGATGAGATATGCAACAGCGTCCTTTCTTCTGAGCGCGGCATAACGGGCCGGAATTTTTCCGTGGCCCGATCTGCATGGAAGTTATACTGTTCTCGCAAAAACTCATATAGAGAGCCGCAGGAGAGCGCCTCCGTGTCCAGCGTCAAGAAACGGCTTTGGGGGAGAAAGGTGGTTTCCAGCATCAGAGGATACGTCCTGGCCGAGCGGAGCCGGAGCAGTTTATGGAACACCGTTCCCTCCTGATACCCGGTTTCAATCGCCAAAGACTTATCGGCTTTGACCAGATCATAGTGAATGACAGAATTCTGAATTAGAATATTGCTGCTTTTAAGCGTATCAGTAAACGAGTAGAAATCAGATAGGGGCTGGGTAAATACGAACGGCTTAATATAGGTTCCATTACCCTGGACCGAGTAAAGTACACCGGTTTCTTTCAGCATGTTGAGTGCACGCCGGAGAGTGCTACGGCTTGCGTTATACTTCCGGCACAACTTTTCTTCGGGGGGGAACAGTGAATTTTCCGGATAGAGCCCCGTCTGTATATCACGAAGCATCTCCGTGTAAACGTCTATATAGACCGGCCTTTGAGCCATACCGCACCCCCCGCTTGCCGCTGCTTCACGTCACTTCAGATAGCCAATCGCCCCATAGATCCTTACAAGTATTTTTAGAGACTATTACTATTTTGCCAATTATTTTATCATATGGGGAGTGAATTTACAAGGAAATATTTCCCTGTTAAAAAAAGAGATACAACTCAGGTCAGTTGTATCGATTCAAAATGCATACAACTGAGGGTAGTTGGCCTATTTTACCCAAAACCATAGACAAAATTAGCAAAAAACTATACAGTATATACAGAAGTAGCCGATCCGCACGCGTTATTACAGTTAAAAGTACCACATGGAGGAGCCAATATGAAGCAATGGTATGTCGGGGTAGACGGCGGAGGCACAAAAACCGCCGTCGCGATCTCCACCGCTGACAGTGTTCCGATCCAAACCATGACCTACCCGACCTGTTCCTATCAGTCCATCGGTATTCCGGAATCCGTTGCCCTGATCACGAAGGTGGTACGGGAGGCCCTCTCCGGGGGCGGGGTAAGCCCACAGGATTGTGCCGGGTGTTGCGTGGGTATGCCCTGTTATGGCGAAAACCCAGCAAATGACCGGGAGATCGTTCGCCTGCTGACGGATGCTCTGACTCCAGTCCCAGTGTATGTTGTGAATGACGGTGAAGTTGGCTGGGCTGGATCCCTCGCCTGTGGGGAGGGAATCCATATTGTTTCCGGCACAGGTTCTATCGCATTTGGACGCGGGTGTGACAAAGAATTTGCCCGCTGCGGGGGGTGGGTGGAGTTTTTTGGGGATGAGGGCTCCTGCTACTGGATTGGTCGGCAGGGAATGAGTCTGTTTTCCAAAGAGGCCGATGGCCGGTTGCCGAGGGGTCCGCTCTATGATCTAGTCCACGGGGAGTTTGGCCTGACGGAGGACTACCAGTTTATTGATCGGATTGTCCGGGAATTTGCCCCCTATCGGGAAAAAGTCGCGGGGTTCCAGCGGTACGTCCTACAGGCCGCCCGGGCTGGCGACACAGCCGCTGCCGCGCTGTATGAAACGGCTGCGCTTGAGTTGGCGCTCATGATTCGCACGCTCAAGGCAAAACTTCGTTTCTCCGCCGAGCCCATCAGCGTTTCCTACTCCGGCGGTATCTTCCATGCCGGAGAATTCATCCTGGCCCCTCTCCGTAAAAAGGCCGAAGAGCTGAACTGCATACTTTGTGAACCCAAATACTCCGCGACCGAGGGCGCGCTCATGTTGGCCATGGAACGGTTCCCTTTATCACCCAGTTAAATGTCCGAAGGAGAATGATGTTATGTTTTTGACCGAAGCTGAGATTCTGGATACCCCGCTGTCCCTGAACTACACCTGCCAATACTTTGAGAAGAACAAAAAAAATCTGGAGCAGTTCTTCCAGGAAAACCAGCAAAAGAAGTTTACCATTTTGGGCTGCGGCTCCAGCTATATGCTGGCGAAGAGCACAGCATCTCTGTTTGCGTCGCTCCCGGGAACCAGCGCAAATGCGATCGCCGCCGGCGACTACATTGTGGACCCTCTGTTCTGGTATGAGACGGTGAAGGGCAGCATCGTGCTCCTGCTTTCACGGTCCGGAAAGACCTCTGAAATGGTATGGGCCCTGAAGCACATCAAAGAGGCTCACGGATGTCCAGCGGTGTCCATCACAACGGAGGATGGGAATGATCTGATGCCCTTGTGCGACCTGAACCTGACGCTGAACTGGTGCCATGATGACAGTGTCTGCCAGACCCGAACTGTCACGAACCTGTATGCCTCCACACTGCTTCTGGCGGCGGAATACGCAAGGGATGACCGCCTCCGAGAGAGTGTCCTGGCAGCCATGCGGGAGAGCACCTCGTTTCAGCTGAAGTACCGGCCGGTGCTGGCCGAGATCGCAAACCTTGATTGGGACAATGTGGTGGTGCTGGCGGACGGCCCCATTTGCGGCATCGCGGAGGAGGGCGCCCTCGCCTTTACGGAGATCTCCATGCTGACAGGCCGCTATTTCCATCTGCTGGATTACCGTCACGGGCCTATCGTGGTCAGTGGAAAACGGACTCTGACTCTCGCGTTGCTGCGGCCCGGTGAAGAAAAGCTCCAAAGCGCTATGATGAAAGATGTGATTCAGCGCGGCGGCCCTGTGGTCACGATTTCCCACTGCACAGAAAATAGGTACGACGCGGCAGCCCATATTCAGATTCCGGAAGTCGGCGAGTTCGCCGCATGGGGCATTCTGTTCATCTATGTCGCGCAAATGACAGCTCTGCTGAAAGCAATTGCCCTAGGCGGAAACCCCGACCAGCCCAAGGGCCTGGACGCCTACATATCCCTGTAAATTTTTCTTACAAGGATCGTTTGCCTTGTCTGAGAGAAACGATTTGAAAACAGAGGGGAGAGGATAGCTCCAAATATGAAACTGCCGGATCAGGCGTCGTTAACAGGATAAGGACGGACTACAAAGGAGGAATAGAAGGGATATGAGAAATCGAAGGAAAGCTGTTTCGCTTCTAACGGGCCTACTCGTGACGGCCCAGTTATTTCCAACCGCGGCGCTTGCGGCAGACTCCAGCGAGTCCGCATTGAACAAGGCCCCCGGATATCAGGATTTTCCCGCCTATTACAGCGACAGTGCGCATGCCGATGACCAGGTGACTCACCCGGACGTAGTTGTCCTGGAAGAACCGTGGAACGGCTATCGCTATTGGGCCGTTTATACGCCCAACGTGATGCGGATCTCCATCTACGAAAACCCGTCCATCGTTGCCTCCAGCGACGGAGTGCATTGGGTAGAACCGGAGGGGCTTTCCAATCCCATTGAGCCGCAGCCGCCCAGCACCCGCTACCACAACTGCGACGCTGATATGGTCTATAACGCGGAATACGATGCCATGATGGCCTATTGGAACTGGGCGGATGACCAGGGCGGAGGCGTTGGGGCCGAAGTCCGGCTGCGGATTTCCTATGACGGCGTACATTGGGGCGTCCCCGTGACTTATGATGAGATGACCCGCGTATGGTCGAAGCCCACCTCCGACGCGGAGCGTCAGGTTGCGGATGGAGAGGATGACTTCATTACCGCCATTGCTTCTCCAGACCGCTACGATATGCTCTCTCCCACTATTGTCTACGATGACTTCCGGGATGTGTTCATCCTGTGGGCCAACAATACCGGCGACGTGGGGTATCAGAATGGTCAGGCGAACTTCGTGGAAATGCGTTATTCGGACGACGGGATCACCTGGGGTGAGCCAGTCCGCGTCAACGGCTTCCTGGGGCTTGACGAGAATGGGCAGCAGTTGGCCCCCTGGCATCAGGATGTCCAGTATGTTCCAGATTTGAAGGAGTTTGTTTGTATCTCCCAGTGCTTTGCCGGTCGAAATCCGGATGGCTCTGTCCTGCACCTGACCACATCAAAGGATGGAGTCAACTGGGAGCAGGTGGGCACCAAGCCCCTGCTGTCCCCCGGGCCAGACGGCAGTTGGGATGATTTCCAGATCTATCGCTCCAGTTTTTACTATGAGCCAGGCAGTTCCGCCGGAGATGGTACCATGCGCGTCTGGTACAGTGCCCTGCAGAAGGACACCAATAACAAGATGGTCGCGGATTCCTCCGGGAATCTGACCATTCAGGCCAAAAGTGAGGATGACCGCATCTGGAGGATCGGCTATGCGGAAAACAGTTTTGTTGAGATGATGCGCGTGCTGCTGGATGACCCCGGCTACACGACGCCCGCCCTGGTTTCCGGCAATTCCCTTATGCTGAGTGCTGAGACCACTTCCCTTCCCACAGGGGATGTCATGAAGCTGGAAACCAGTTTCGCGCCTGTGGACACCTCTGATCAGGTCGTGAAATATACCTCCAGTGATCCGGATGTGGCGACGGTGGATGAGTTTGGAACCATTACAGGCGTTTCTGTCGGTTCAGCGCACATCATGGCGGAGACCCGGGAGGGCCTGTCCGACGACCTTGAATTTGCAGTGGTGGAGAATCCGTACACGCTGATTCCCCAGTCCAATATGACGGCAACCGCCACCAGCGTCTACGGCGGGACGACGGAGGGCCCCGCCTCCAATGTCCTCGATGGAAACGTCCGCACAATATGGCATACCAACTATGCTCCCAAAGATGAACTGCCGCAGAGTATCACCGTTTCCTTTGACCAGCCCTATACCGTCGGCCGCTTCGTCTATACCCCACGTCAAAACGGGACAAATGGCATAATTTCGGAGTATGAGCTGTACGCCATCCACCAGGACGGCAGCAAGGACCTAGTCGCCTCCGGCTCAGACTGGGCGCTCGATGCCAAGGATAAAACCGTGAGCTTTGCACCGGTAGAAGCCGTCGGCCTGGAGCTCAAGGCGATTGCCGGCGCAGGTGGGTTCGGTACTGCCGCCGAACTCAATGTGTATGCGTATGGTCCAATCGAGCCTGCGCCCGTATATGTCCCGGTGGATGACCGGGATGCTTCCCTGGTGTTTACGGGTGCATGGAATAGCGACAGCAACGGAAGCTTTTATGAAGGGACGGCCCGTTATACCAACGAGATCGGCGCGTCCGTGGAGTTCACATTTGTGGGGACGGCCATTCGGTGGTATGGTCAAAATGATGTAAATTTCGGCGCTGCGGAGGTATACGTGGACGGCGTTCTGGCAGGGGAGGTAAATGTGTATGGGCCGGCGGCGGCTCAGCAGCTTCTATTTGAGGCGGACGGTCTGGCCTATGGGAAGCATACCATCCGCATCGTCTGTGTGTCTCCGGTGGTTGACTTCGACTATTTTTCGTATGTGGGAGAATAAAGCGATTCTAGCAGGCGACTTTCAACACAAAGGATTATAGAGAAGGAGGACTCGGAAATGCGTGGTAAAAAGTTCATATCACTCACGCTCAGTACGATGCTGTGTCTGCAGCTCTTGCCCACCGCTTCTTTTGCGGCGGCGCCTGCAACGGACACCGGCAACGCAGGACTGATTGCAGAAGGTGATTATGCCATTGCCGGCAATGGCGTCCGCGTCACTTATGACGCGGACGGGCAGACAATCACTCTGTACCGCACAGAGGGATCTGGGCTCATCCAGATGAGCAAGCCTTCTCCATTGGGAGGGCCAGTGGTTGGAGGGCAGGAGGTTCAGGACTTCAGCCATATTTCATGTGATGTGGAGCAGAGCACCAGCGGAGTGATGGGCAGCGGTCAGAGAATGACCATTACCTCTCAGAGCATGAGCACGGGCCTAATTCGTACCTATGTGCTGGAGACCTCTGATATCGAGGAGGGTGTGGTATATACTGCAACATCCTATGAGGCAGGAGCTTCTGATGTGGAAGTGTCTTGGTTCATTGGCAGTGTGTATGAGCTTTATGGTGCGGAAGATCGTATCTGGAGTTATAACGGCGGCGGTGAGGGGCCGATGCACTACTATGATACGCTTCAAAAGATTGACCTGACCGACTCTGGCAAGTTCAGTAGGGAGAATAAACAGGATGACACGGCTGCAAGTATTCCTGTGTCAGATATTTACATTGCTGATGGAGGGATTACCGTTGGCGATGCTTCTGCAACCAGGAGGGAGGTACATACTCCGGTTCAGGAAACCAGTGATTCAGCTCAAGTTTCTATCGGGTGGCCAGGCAAAGTCATTGCCGCCGGAAGCGTGATCGAAATTGGTGAGAGCTTTGCTGTAGTCCATCCGGGTGACTATTATAACGGCTTGAGAGGTTACAAAAATGCAATGGATCACTTGGGCATGATTATGCCTGCACCTGGGGATATTCCTGATAGCAGCTATGATCTCCGATGGGAAAGCTGGGGCTGGGGGTTTAACTGGACGATCGACTTAATAATCGGCAAATTGGATGAACTTCAGGCAGCCGGAGTCAAGCAGATCACTTTGGATGATGGTTGGTATACCAATGCAGGAGACTGGGCCTTAAATCCAGAAAAGTTTCCAAATGGAGCCTCCGATGCGTTGCGGCTGACAGATGCAATTCATGAGCATGGTATGACTGCACTCCTTTGGTGGAGACCTTGTGACGGCGGGATCGATAGTATACTCTATCAGCAACACCCTGAATATTTCGTTATGGATGCAGATGGAAGACCTGCAAGGCTTCCTACTCCTGGTGGTGGGACCAATCCCAGCTTGGGATATGCACTTTGCCCTATGGCGGATGGTGCGATTGCAAGCCAAGTTGACTTTGTAAACCGTGCAATGAATGATTGGGGGTTCGATGGCTTCAAGGGAGATTATGTGTGGAGTATGCCTGAATGCTACAATCCTGCACATAACCACGCCTCGCCAGAAGAATCCACTGAAAAGCAATCCGAGATATACCGCGTCTCTTATGAGGCTATGGTGGCCAACGACCCCAATGTGTTCAATTTGTTGTGCAACTGCGGTACGCCCCAGGACTACTATAGTTTACCATATATGACACAGATTGCTACGGCTGACCCCACTTCTGTGGATCAAACAAGGAGACGCGTGAAAGCCTACAAGGCACTGATGGGAGATTATTTCCCTGTTACAGCCGACCACAATAACATCTGGTATCCAAGTGCCGTCGGTACGGGCTCTGTTCTCATTGAAAAACGTGACCTTAGCGGTACTGCCAAGGAAGAATATGAAAAATGGCTTGGGATTGCGGATACAGTTCAGTTGCAGAAAGGCCGGTTTATTGGCGATCTTTACAGTTATGGTTTTGACCCTTACGAAACCTATGTGGTGGAGAAAGACGGGGTTATGTACTATGCCTTCTACAAAGATGGGAGCAAATATAGCCCCACTGGCTATCCAGATATTGAGTTGAAGGGGCTAGATCCAAATAAAATGTATAGGATTGTTGACTATGTCAATGATCGTGTCGTGGCAACAAACCTGATGGGTGATAACGCTGTATTCAATACACGTTTTTCCGACTATCTACTGGTTAAAGCGGTGGAAATTTCGGAACCGGATCCAGAACCTGTTGACCCTGATTATGGTTTCACCTCTGTTGATGACAGAGACGAGGCTCTTATTTACACAGGGACATGGCATGATGACAACAACGCATCTTTCAGCGAAGGGACTGCACGTTATACCAACAGTACGGATGCTTCGGTTGTATTCTCCTTTACTGGAACTTCCATTCGCTGGTATGGCCAGAGGGATACCAATTTTGGCACGGCAGAAGTTTATTTGGACGATGAACTGAAAACAACAGTTGATGCGAATGGGGCCGCAGAAGCAGGCGTATGTCTTTTTGAAGCGCTTGATCTTCCGGCTGCCGAGCATACCATTAAAATTGTGTGCAAGAGCGGAGTGATTGATATTGACCGCTTTGCATATGAAGCTGCTACCCTTGAACCCATCTATGAAAAGGTCGATGCGCTCTCGGATCGGATCACTTATGTTGGGAATTGGGAAGAGTATCACAACAGCGAGTTCTACATGGGAAACGCAATGCGCACAGACGAAGCCGGCGCTTATGCTGAACTGACTTTCCGTGGTACAGCCGTACGCCTGTATGCAGAGATGAGCTTCAATTTTGGCACTGCAGATGTCTATTTAGACGGAGAGTTAGTGGAAAACATAATCCTATACGGCCAGGAAGCAACTGGGCAGCTAATGTTTGAGCGTACGGGACTGGAGGAAGGAGAACATACCATTCGCCTTGTACAAAACGCCTGGAACATCAATTTGGACTATATTTCTTATCTACCAGAGCAAGATCAACCAACGCCGCCGGAGACGACGGTTACTGTTGATGCAATGGACGCCCAACTGGTGTATACAGGCGTATGGAATGATGACTATCATGACGTCTTTCAGGAAGGAACCGCCCGTTATGCCAGTAGTGCCGGCGCCTCGGTCGAGTTCGAATTTACTGGAAGCGAAATCCGTTGGTATGGACAAAATGATTCCAACTTCGGTGTTGCCAGCGTTTATATCGATAATGAGTTTGTGCAGCAGGTAAATGTTAACGGAGCTGCGGCTGTGGGAAAGCTTTTGTTTCAAAAGGCTGATCTACCAGCCGGTTCGCACACGATCCGCATTGTGTGCGATACGCCGGTTATTGATTTGGACTATTTGACTTATACCACTAACGCATAATGTTTCATTCCAAATAAAATAGGAGGTTACTCATTTGGATAAAATTACATTTCTTGGCGCAGGCAGTACCGTCTTTGCAAAAAATGTTTTAGGCGACTGCATTACGACGGATGCTATGCGCGAGTTTGAGTATGCGCTCTATGACATTGACCATCAGCGGTTGGAAGAGTCCTATATGATGCTTTCTAATATTAACCGGAACTCTAACGACGGAAAGGCTAAGGTCGTCAAATATGCAGACCGGCTGGATGCTTTACGTGGAGCAAAATACGTCATTAACTGCATTCAAGTGGGAGGATATGACCCCTGTACGATTACAGACTTTGAAATTCCCAAAAAATATGGACTGCGCCAGACGATCGGAGATACGCACGGCATCGGTGGAATGTTCCGGGCACTGCGCACCATCCCTGTAATGTTGGACTTTGCGAAAGACATGGAGAAGGTCTGTCCTGATGCACTCTTCATCAATTATACAAACCCCATGTCCATGCTATGCTTGGCGATGTTCCGAGCCAGTTCTGTCAATACAGTTGGTCTGTGCCACTCCCACCAGGCCTGTGTACCTGAACTCCTCGCCGAGCTTGGCATGCCCTGGGACGGCGTTTCTTACAAGATTTCGGGCATCAACCACATGGCCTGGCTATTAGAGATTAGCCGCAACGGCGAGGATCTCTATCCCATCATCCGCAAGCGTGCCCAGGAGGGACCAATTTACGCCCCCACGCTTGCATTGCGTGAGTTACATCCTGAGTATGCGGACAGAATTCCGTCAGTGGCCGAGCAGTTTACTCCTGATAATCATCATGATATGGTTCGCTTCGAAATCATGAAGCAGTTCGGCTACTTCGTCACAGAATCCAGCGAGCACAGCAGCGAATATTACCCCTGGTTCATCAAAAAGGACCATCCTGAGCTTATCGACCGCTTTCACATCCCGCTGGATGAGTACCCCCGCCGTTGCCGCGATCAGATTGCGCGGTGGAAGCAGCAGGCCGAGCATCTGGTCCACAATGAGAACCTGACCCACACAAGGAGCAGCGAGTACGCCGCCGGCATCATCGAGGCACTGGAGACCGGCAGAACCTTTGGATTTGCTGGTAACGTTCTCAATACTGGGCTTATTGACAACCTGCCCTTCGATGCCTGTGTGGAAGTCTCCTGTATGGTAAACGAGGGTCATCTCTCCCCCTGCCACATGGGGCCGCTTCCCAATCAGCTCGCCGCGCTGAATCGGCGGCAGATCGAGGTGCACCAGCTCACCGTAGATGCCGCTCTCACCAGGAAGAAGGAGTACATCTATCAGGCCGCCATGCTGGACCCCCATGCCGGGAGCGAACTGACCATCGATGAGATCCGCAGCCTTGTGGACGACCTCATACAGGCCCACGGCGACTGGTTGCCGGAGTATCATTAAATAAATGCAAGAGCCACAGGGACCCATGCCAAGGTTATTCGCGCTTGCCCCGCAACTCGTTGAGGAAGAAACAAGGAGGGAAATTTTGTGTCTACCGAAGTCGTTAAGGAAGCTAAATTAGAGGAAGAACCAAGGCAATGTACCAAGAAGGAAAAGCTCGGCCACGCAATTGGTGTACTCGGGCATGATTCTATGTATTATTTGAACAATAGAAAAGAAGAATGGATAGTATAATGAAAAAAACAGCTTTCATTATAGGTTTAATATCATTATTGACCGCCTGCAATAGTGGAAGTGATGACCGCTTTATGGAGCTTCCCGACACTCCTGCCGGAAAAGCTTCCATATCTTTTGACGGTGCCCGGACACGTGCATCCCTAAATACTATATCGAGTACCTTTGCTCTTTACGGAATCGCAACGGATGCCGGCAATACTTCGGTCGTTTTCAATAATCAGAAGATAGAGTATAATAACGAGAGTACCCTCTGGGTTTATTCCCCATTGAAATATTGGAATACACAAGCCGATCACAAGTTCGGAGCTTATGCTCCTTATAATTCCTCCCGGAATTTCTCATTCAATCCGGAAGGATTTCCGATGATAACAGGTTTTATGGTAAGTCAGAATGTTGACAATCAGGAATCTCTCTTGCTTTCGCATCCGGTTGACCGGGAGGTAAGAGCAGGTGGCTTGGATATGTCCTTTCTATATGATTATGGCCAGAAACGAGTGAACTCTTGATTATTCAATCGGTCAATCATTTCTTGTATC
>ENA-UEPQ01001279-UEPQ01001279.1-human-gut-metagenome-genome-assembly--contig:-NODE-1279-length-11155-cov-3.416772_pt1 | contig 11155 bp, 7 predicted proteins | sample MGYA00242903_ERZ507922 | MGnify/ENA primary metagenome ERZ507922 (study PRJEB26167, sample SAMN06115483) | human gut metagenome | host: Homo sapiens | place: China:Sichuan | collected 2014-10-16... | reverse complement strand
AACTATCGCAAGCAGTTCAACAAAGACCTGGCTGTAGATTTCCAAGGAAACTTTACCTACTCCCGGCACAGCTCCAGAAAATACTGCTCTGCATGACTCAGATAGGCTCCTTTCCGACAGCACATGGTCACTTCCCAGCGCGGCTGTCCTTCCAGCCGGAAATAGACAACACCTGGAGCTGTCTTTGCAAAAATCCGCGGCAGCAGGGCACAGGCTACCTCAGCCAGCACCATGCGGTATTTACTGACGTTGCTGCTGGTGGAAAAGAGGACCTGGGGCTGGAACCCCGCTTCGCGAAAGAGAGCCTCCTCCAGCTGGAACATGGTGGACCGGCGGGTGATCAGGATAAACGGATCCTCCAGAAAACGGGACAGACTGACCTCGGGCGCATCCTCAGCCTGTGTACTTCCCAGACAGGCCAGCGGATGGGAGGCGGGAACAGCAAGAAAAATTTCTTCCTCTGCCATGGAAAGATAGGTATTGTCGTCCTTCTGGGATTCCACCAGTGTGATAAGACCAAGATCCAACTCATTGCGTGTGATGAGATTCTGCATGGTCCGGACGTTGCACTCCACCGGCTCAATCCGGATATCCGGGAACTTCCGGTGGAATTCCGGGTAGATGGCAGTGAACATATTGACGCCGCGCTCCGGAATAAGCCCCAGGCTGATACGCCGGTTCCCGCTTTCTTTTAAATCCTGGATCTGGCTGTAGGCATCCTTTTTCAGGTTCAGGATCTGTCTTGCCGTATTTATATAAATTTCGCCCGCCGGAGTCAGGTGCCAGTCGGAGCGGGTCCGCACAAAGAGCGGGAGCCCCAGCTCCTTTTCCAGCTTCTGCAGCTGCTGGTTTAAGGCGGACTGGGTGATAAAAAGTTTCTCTGCAGCTTTAGTAATGCTGCGTTCTTCACTGATCTGTATGATATATTCCATTTGTCTGGTATCCAACCGAAAACCCTCCTGTCATAAGAATGCTATGTAATACCGGAATCGTGCTTTGAAATAAATGTTAGAAAAACTAACATAAATATTATTTATATAAATTTGACTGACGTACAGAGCTATTATACAATGTGATTATCAATAAGACAAGTTTCACAGGAGAAATGAGGAGGATGGATCAAAATGATGTCCTATGATGTGATCGTGATCGGCGCCGGCGTTGTCGGATCGGCCGTGGCGCGGGAATTATCCCGTTACCAGTTGAAGACTGCGGTGCTGGAGAAGGAGCTGGATGTGGCGTGCGGAAACAGCAGCCGCAATACCGGCATGCTCCACGCCGGATTTACTTATAAGCCGGGAAGCTTAAAGGCAGAGTGCGCCGTAGAGGGAAACCAGGAGTTTGACCAGGTGGCAAAGGAGCTTGGCGTGCCGTTTAAGCGTACCGGAAAGCTGGTAGTTGGTTTTACCGACCATGACCGGGAAAACATTTTAAAATACAAGGCCATTGGCGAGCAGAACGGTGTCCAGGGCATGCGCATGATCGACAAAGATGAGATCAACCGCATTGACCCGAATGCAGGCGGTGAGTTTGCCATGTATGTGCCGTCCTCCGGCATTCTGGATCCGATGCAGTACACCATCGGTCTTGCAGAGAATGCCTGCCAGAATGGTGTTAAATTCCATTTTGGCCAGAAGGTGACCGGCATTACCCGGGACGAGGCGAAGGATGTTTGGGCAGTAAAGACGGAGCAGGATACCTTTGAGACAAAATGGGTCATCAACTGTGCCGGTATGTATGCATCGGAGATTTCCGAGATGCTCGGCTACCCGAACTACCCGGTAAAGGGCTTTAAGGGTGAGTACTATGTGCTGGATAAAAAGGCCGGAAAGTTCCTTTCCATCCCGGTTTACCCGGCTCCGAATGATAAGGGCGGCTTCTCCACCCATGCAACTCCGACAGTGGACGGCAATGTGCTGGTAGGACCGGATTCCTATGTAACAGAAGACCGCGAGGATTATGTTGTAACCAAGGAGCATATGGACGGTCTGTTCCGCGACGGCAGCAAGATGTTCAAGCAAATGAAGCGTGAGTACTTTATCCGGAACTTTGCAGGCATCCGCTGGAAACGCTATAATCCGGAAACCGGAGAAATCCTGGATTTCCTGTTAGAGTCCGATGGTGCACATCCGCATACCGTAAACCTGGTTGGCATTGAGTCTCCGGGTGTGACCTGCGCACTGCCGCTGGCACGCCGTGCTGTGGCATTATTAGTGAAAGAGGAGCATCCGCAGAAGAATGATGGCTTTGATCCGGTGCGTCCGGTAAAGAAACGCTTCCATGAGATGAGCCATGAGGAGCAGATGGCGGCCATCAAAGAAAATCCGCTGTACGGTGAGGTGGTATGCCGCTGCGAGACCGTGACTAAGGCCGAGATCCTGGATGCGATCCGCAATCCGCTGGGCGTCTGTACCGTGACCGGCATCAAGAACCGTACCCGTGCCACCATGGGACGCTGCCAGGGCGGCTACTGCGAGACCCGCATTACCGAGATGATCGAGCAGGAGAAGCACCTTGCGCCGGAAGAGGTTCGGTACTCCAAACGGGATTCTTATATTTTCACAGGAAAGGTCAGGGACATAAAATGAAAAATGTAGATGTTGTAATTATTGGCGGCGGCCCGGCCGGACTGGCGGCTGCGCTGGAGCTCTGGAAAAAGGGCATTCATGATATTCTGATCCTGGAGAGAGAAAAGGGACTGGGCGGAATCCTGCGCCAGTGCATCCATGATGGTTTTGGTCTGACCCGTTTCGGTGAGACCTTAAGCGGACCGGAGTATGCCTCCCGCTTCGCAGAGCAGGTGAAGAAGCTGGGTATTCCGTATATGACCGATACCACCGTGCTGGAGCTGACACCGGACAAGCAGGTGTTTGCGGCATCCCCGGAGGGACTGCTGGAGATCCAGGCAAAGGCAGTGATCCTGGCTATGGGCTGCCGGGAGCGTACCCGCGGAGCCATCAGCACTCCGGGAACCCGTCCGGCCGGTGTGTACACTGCCGGTGTGGCTCAGGCTTATATCAATTTAAAGAACCGCATGCCGGGAAAGAATGTCGTGATCCTTGGATCCGGTGATATCGGCATGATCATGGCAAGACGTATGACCCTGGAGGGGGCGAAGGTGCTGGGCGTGTTTGAGATTCAGCCATACGCCAGCGGACTGCCGCGAAATATTGAACAGTGCTTAAATGATTATCAGATTCCACTGCATTTAAGCCATTCCGTAACGGAGATCCGCGGCGTGGACCGTCTCGAGAGTGTCGTCATTTCTGAGGTGGATGACAGGCTGCAGCCGATCCCGGGAACTGAGAAGGAATATCCGTGTGACACCCTGATCCTTTCCGTGGGCCTGATCCCGGAAAATGAGCTGACCTGGATGGCCGGCGCAAAGCAGGATGATGGAACCAAGGGCGCGTCTGTAGATGAAAACTTCCAGACCACCGTTCCGGGCGTATTCGCGGCAGGAAACGTGCTTCACGTACATGATCTGGTAGACTTTGTTTCCATGGAGGCAGAGGAACTGGCAGACGGAGCAGCCCGCTACATCAAAGAGGGAGCGCTTCCGGATTGCGGCCTTGCCATTACAGGAGACAGTATGGTAGGACAGCTGACCCCGGCCCGCTTCAGCGGTACCGGAAATGTAACGGTGTCCTTCCGTATGAGAAAACCGGTGGAAACGGAACAACGGTCTTCACACGGCTTCTTCAGTCCCTGTAACCCCTAATCGCAAAATTCGTATATTGCGTTTCTGGCAATCCGTTGCGGCTGTATTGCTGTTGGCAGCCGTTTCTCTTGGTTATTTGGTAATGCAGGCGGAGAGAACGCAGAATGACCTTATACAGGAATTCATTCCGGTGGCGGGGATGCGGCATCTTTCTCTTCCGGATGGTAGCCAGGTTCAGTTAAATTCAAAAAGTACTTTGTTATATCCGAAACAGTTTACTGGGAAAGAGCGGTGTGTTTACTTGGTTGGTGAAGCCAATTTTAAAGTGAAGCCTGACAAAAAGCATCCTTTCATTGTAAAGTCGGATGATTTTCAGGTAACTGCTTTGGGAACGGAATTCAATGTCAGTGCCTATCCGGAGAATCAGGAAATCAGTACAGCATTGCTGTCGGGCAGTGTATTGGTAGAGTGGGGAAATCTGACCCAGCGGACCGTATTGCAGCCTGACGAACAGTTGACGTATGACAAAGAGAACCGTCAGTTTCGGGTAGTGCATCCCGATATGGCAGATGTCACCGCTTGGCAGCGGGGCGAACTGGTTTTCAATGAAATGACCGTAGAAGATATTATACGTGTACTGGAACGAAAATACAATTATACGTTTGTCTACAGCTTGAACCAGCTGAAGAAAGATCGTTTGAGTTTCCGGTTCAAGGATAAGGCACCTTTAGCAGAAGTCATGGATATCATTGTCGATGTGGCGGGCAATTTGAAATTCAAGATAGAAGGAGATAAGTGCTATATTACACGGAAAGGGAATAAGAAGTAAAGACCGGCGTGAAACCGGAATTGAAAATAGCCGAAGTGAATCATTCAATAAATCAATAACTTAAAAAACACAATTACTGCCCATGAGAAAAAAGTATCCGGAACAGAGCGCCACTCCATCCCGGATATGAAATAATCAACTTTTCTGCATCAGAGTGTTATACTCTGTTGATCTGATCTACGTGAATAACAACCTAGTTAACAAACTAATACTTAAAAGTTAATGCTACAAAATTACACATTTATAGCGGATAAGCGAGGCGTAAGAAGAAGTTTTCTACTCTTTTTCAGCTTATTTTTGCTACAAGTAACAGCTTTTGCTCAAAATGACGTGCGGATTACCATCCGTGAGAACAATATTACCGTCATTGAAGCATTGAAGAAAGTGGAAAAGCAGTCGGGATTATCCATTGGGTACAATAACTCGTTGCTGCGTGACAAACCTGCCCTCAATCTCAATCTGGATAAAGCCGGATTGGATTATTCTCTCTCTACCATTCTGAAAGGTACAGGCTGCACCTACGAATTGAAAGGTAAATACATCAAGATTATTCCTCAACCGGCACAGGAAAAGCCATCTTCCGATAAACAAATCAAAGGAAAAGTGACAGACGAAACGGGTGAGCCGCTTATCGGTGTCAATATTCAGGTGCAGGGTTCTGCCAATGGAGTTATTACGGACATTGAAGGACGTTATTCTATCGAAGCTCCGGTGGGTAGCACGCTCAATTTTACCTATATAGGCTATACTCCTCAAAACGTGAAAGTCACAGATCGGAGCGTGTATAATGTGACGCTTGCCACTGCCGTGGAGCAACTCAACGAAGTAGTCGTGACTGCCCTTGGTATCAAGCGTGAACAGAAAGCGTTGAGCTACAACGTGCAACAGGTGAAAGCGGACGAAATCTCCGGCATTAAAGATGCTAATTTCATCAACAGCCTGAATGGCAAGGTGGCAGGTGTTACTATCAACAGTAGTTCCTCCGGTGTAGGTGGAGCCAGCAAGGTAGTGATGCGTGGTGCGAAATCTATCGAACAAAGCAGTAATGCGCTTTACGTCATCGACGGTATACCGATGTATAACTTCGGTGGCGGTGGTGGAATGGAATTCGACTCACGGGGTGCTACGGAGAGCATTGCCGACATTAATCCGGACGACATCGAAAGTATCTCCGTATTGACGGGTGCCGCAGCAGCTGCACTCTACGGTAGTAATGCTGCCAATGGTGCGATTGTTATTACTACCAAGCGCGGACAAGTAGGCAAGTTGCAAGTGACGGTGAACAGCAATACCGAGTTTGCCCGTCCTTTCGTGCTTCCTGAATTCCAAAACCGCTACGGGACGGGAAGCCGTGGGAAAGACGGAGGTTCTACCATCCTAAGCTGGGGAGCGAAGTTGAATGACGCTTCCCGCACCAATTATGAACCGAAAGATTTCTTTGATACAGGACTTATCTTCACCAATTCTGTCACCCTTTCTACCGGTACGGAGAAGAACCAGACCTTCTTTTCGGTGGCGTCGGTCAACTCCGAGGGCATTGTTCCCAACAATCGTTATAACCGTTTTAATTTTACTTTCCGCAATACGACGAATTTCCTGAACGATCGAATGAAACTTGACATAGGAGCTAGCTACATCATTCAGAACGACCGCAACATGACGAATCAGGGGATTTATTCCAATCCCATTGTGCCCGTTTATCTGTTCCCGCGTGGCGATGACTTCGGACTTGTCAAAGTGTTCGAACGTTGGGATCCGGAACGCAAAATCAATACGATGTTCTGGCCGCAAGGAGAAGGTGACTACCGTATGCAGAATCCTTATTGGATTGCTTACCGTAATCTGCGTCTGAATCAGAAGAAGCGTTATATGCTGTCTGCTCAATTGAGTTATGACATTACCGACTGGTTGAATATATCGGGACGTGTACGTGTAGACAACACGCACACCAAGTATGAACAGAAGCTCTATGCCAGCTCCAACCTTACAATTACGGAAGAGAGTACGCAGGGACACTATACCATCTCCAAGCCCGACGAAACACAAACGTATGCCGACGTGCTTGCCAACATCAACAAGCGTTTTAATGACTTCTCACTGGTGGCAAACGTGGGTGCCAGCATTGTGAACAACAGATACGAAGATTTGAGTTATCGTGGCCCGATTCGTGAAAAGGGAATACCGAACGTGTTTAATGTGTTCGACCTCGACAACACAAAGAAGAAAGCCCGTCAGGACGAATGGCAGGAACAGACGCAATCAGTCTTCGCCAGTGTGGAAGTGGGATGGAAGAGTATGCTCTATCTTACACTGACCGGGCGAAACGACTGGGCTTCGCAACTTGCCAATTCTTCTACACCTTGTTTCTTCTACCCGTCCGTAGGACTTTCGGGGGTTATCTCCGAAATGCTGACTTTGCCGGAATTTATCGACTATATGAAGGTTCGTGGCTCTTTCAGTTCCGTTGGTATGCCTTATCCCCGTAATCTGACATCGCCCACTTACGAATACGATGAGGCTAACCAGCAATGGAAGCCCAAGACACACTATCCTATCAAGGACTTGAAGCCCGAGCGTACCAACTCGTGGGAATTGGGACTGGATATGCGTCTTTTCAAGGATTTCAGCCTCGGCTTTTCATGGTACTTGGCAAATACTTTCAACCAAACCTTCGACCCGAAAGTTTCCGTATCTTCCGGTTATAGCAAGATTTATTTGCAGACAGGATATGTGCGTAATTCCGGTGTGGAACTCTCATTGGGTTATGGACATACCTGGAACAACCATTTGCACTGGGAAAGTAATTTCACTCTCTCTCACAACAAGAATACGATAAAAGACTTGGTGACCAGCTATATTCATCCCGAAACGGGATTGCCTATCACACAGAATCGTTTGGATGTAGGCGGATTGGGCAAAGCGCGATTTATTTTGAAGAAAGGGGGTACGTTGGGTGATCTTTACACACAGAGTGACTTGAAACGGGACAATAATGGCATGGTAGAGATCGATCCTTCCGGTGCGCTGACTACGGAAGACAACCTGCCGGACATTAAGCTGGGTAGTGTGTTCCCGAAAGCTAATCTGGCATGGAATAACCGCTTCGAATGGCGTGGTATCAGTCTAAGCGCACTCTTTACAGCACGTATCGGAGGGATTGCTTATTCTGCCACACAGGCGGCAATGGATCAGTATGGAGTGTCCGAACGTTCGGCACAAGCCCGTGACAACGGTGGTGTGTTGCTCAACGGACGTACTCTTGTGGATGCGCAAACGTATTACAGCCTCATCGGAAACAGTAGCGGATTGCCGCAGTATTACACTTACAGTGCTACGAACGTGCGTTTGCAAGAAGCCAGTGTGGGTTATACCATTCCCCGCAAATGGCTGGGAGGGGTGTGTGATATCAATGTCTCTGTGGTAGGTCGTAACCTTTGGATGATTTACTGTCGTGCACCTTTCGACCCTGAAGCGGTGGCGAATACCGGTAATTATTATCAAGGCATTGATAACTTCATGTTGCCGAGTACCCGTAATATCGGCGTGAATGTGAAAATAAACTTTTAACCCGTTAAATCAGATCGTATGAAACAAGTGAAATCTTTCTTAAAGATATTCTCCCTGGGACTTCTGCTGGTGGGCGGAGCAGCCTGTACGGGCAACTTCGATGAAATCAACCGCAAGGAATACGAAGTGACCAAGGATGAGCAGGGACGCGAAAACTACAATATAGGCTCTACCCTGCGAGGTTTGCAAGGGTTGGTGGTACCTACCAAAGAGCATCTTTATCAGTTTATCGAGGCTTTGGCGGCAGGTCCGTTTGCCGGGTATTATGGTACAACGCTCGTGCGTACCGATAAATTTGAAACTTATAACCCGTCTGTTGACTGGCAGGATAAGACGTATGGTGATATTTTTACCGAATCTTATCCGCTTTACCGCGATTTGCAGGATCAGAGTGATGATCCTGTGGCACTGGCTCTTGCCAAATTGCTGCGGGTAGCTATTATGCACCGTATGACGGATATGTATGGTCCCATTCCTTATAGCAAGGTGATAGACGAGCAGGGTAGTGTTTCGCTTAATGTGCCCTATGATTCGCAGGAAGCTGTTTACAAACAAATGCTGAAGGAACTTGATGAAGTGACTTCCGTGTTGAAGGAAAATCTTACGATAGGTTCTGAAGCATTCCGTAAGTTTGACGATGTTTATTACGGTGACGTCAGCAAGTGGTATAAATTTGCCAATTCCCTGAAGTTGCGTATGGCTATCCGCATGGTGTATGTTGATCCTACTACGGCACAACAAGTGGCACAGGATGCCGTAGCAGCAGGGGTTATCACGGACAATGCCGATAATGCCGAAATGAAGGTGGAGGAAAACCGTGCCGCTATGGTTTTCAACGGCTGGTCCGACCATCGGATAGGTGCCGACTTGCTTTGTTACATGAACGGTTATCAGGATCCTCGGCGGGAGAAGATGTTTACTCAAGTGGAAATCACGGAAACAGTTGGTGGTAAGCCGACGAAAGTGTCCGGCTTTGCCGGTATTCGTATCGGTATTGATGTGGTGAACAAGGAAAGCGTGATAGACCGTTATAGCAAACCGATTATATCTACTGCCAGTCCTTATCCGTGGATGAATGCGGCAGAAATCACTTTCCTGCGCGCCGAAGGCGCATTGCGCGGCTGGGCGATGGGAGGCGATGCCAAGAGCCTATATAAAGAAGCAATTGCTCTTTCTTTTGAACAGTACGGACTTCCTGCCACGGATGCTCTTTCTTATGCTGCCAATGCTTCCAACACACCGCAGGCTTACACTGACCCTGTGGAGGGAACTTATTCAGCCGGAGGCGTTAGGAACCTTACTGTTGCCTGGCAAGAGGGTGATGAATATGCCGAGAAGAATCTGGAGCGTATCATTACCCAGAAATGGATTGCTATGTTTCCTTCTACGGTAGAGGCATGGAGCGAATATCGTCGCACGGATTATCCTCATTTATTGCCTGTGGTAGTGAACAATAGCGGTGGTACTATTGACGATACGAAAGCTAAAATACGTCGCCTGTGGTATCCGCCCAGCGAATATTCCGGTAACCGGCAGTATATTCTGGAGGCCGTCGGTATGTTGGGTGGCCCTGATAATGGCGCTACTTCTCTTTGGTGGGACAAGAAACCGAGACCGTAGGGACATGAAACTGGAAATGTGAGAACTAGAAAACAAGAAGATATAGAAACTAAAACAAGAAGATATGAATATGAGAATTTCCATTGCTAACATCTTCACTCATCTGTTCCTGTTGCTGGCATTGCTTGCTACCGCTTCGTGCAGCGACTGGACGGATCAGAAAACTGTTGATATTGATCCGCAGCATGCCAAAGAACAGAATCCTGAACTTTGGGCTCGTTACATGGAGACGCTGCGTACGTATAGGCAAAGCAAACACTTTGTCACTTACGGTAGTTTCGACAATAGTGCCGAAAAGTCGAAGAATGAAGGTGATTACCTCCGTTCATTGCCCGACTCATTGGACATCGTAACTCCGACGCATCCCGAAAGCCTGACCTCTTATGACTGTGAGGATATTCTCCTGTTACAGGAAAAGAGTATTAAGGTACTCTATTTGTTGGATTATACCGCTCAAATGCCCGCCTTGACCGATGCTGCCAAACTGGGTGCCTGGTTGGATAAGGCCGTTGCTGCCGCTTCCCAGTTGGGTATGAATGGGTTTGCCATTAAAGGTACTCCTCTTTATGGAGGAACGGAGGCTGAACAGGCTGCCCGTCGTGAAGCAGCCAAATTAATCGTCTCCAAGCTTTCTACCGCTGTAGGCGATGGCAAACTGTTGGTATTTGAAGGTGATCCTGCCTTTATGGATGCCGCAGATCTGAATAAGCTGGATTATGTCGTCTTGAACACTGCTACGATTACCTCTGCCGTAGATTTGAAACTCTATGTGGCAGGCGTGATAGAAAACTTCTCAATCCCTAAAGAGAAACTATTGCTCTCCGCCAAGATTAATGAAAAGCTAGTGGATGAAGAAGGTGAAAAACTGGACGCTGTTACCGAGATGACAAACCGTGTTGTTTCTTTGGGTCCTGTAGGCGGACTTGCTATCTATGCTTTGGGTGATGATTACTATCATACGAAGATGAATTATGAGACTAGTCGGCTAGCTATCCAAATAATGAACCCGTCCAAATAAGGGGCATAACTAAGAGATTATTTATTGTGAAACCTGTAAAACACTATAATGATATGAAAAATAACCCATTTAAATACTTCGTCTTTCTGATGCTGTCACTGCTGATGGTAGCAACGACGGGGTGTACTGAAGATGATATTTCCATGCCTGCCGGGCAGTTACCGGACGAAACGCCGATGAATAGCGTCGGAGGGCAGTTATGCAGTGGAAAAACTTTTTCTAATAAGATTACTGTCAGTATGTACGAAGGTGATGGAGCTGTAACCGAAGAGATATGTTATGCACTGACAAAGCCTGCTATAACGGCTGTTACGGTAAAAGCCATTCCGTCTCCGGAGCTTGTGGCTCAATATAACAGTGATAACGAAACTGATATGAAGGAATTTCCTGAGCAATATTCCAACCAACGGAAACCGATGGGAAGAAGCCATAACGAGAATCTTTGGGAAATTTGGAAGAA
>ENA-UEPQ01001275-UEPQ01001275.1-human-gut-metagenome-genome-assembly--contig:-NODE-1275-length-11168-cov-4.172572_pt1 | contig 11168 bp, 8 predicted proteins | sample MGYA00242903_ERZ507922 | MGnify/ENA primary metagenome ERZ507922 (study PRJEB26167, sample SAMN06115483) | human gut metagenome | host: Homo sapiens | place: China:Sichuan | collected 2014-10-16... | reverse complement strand
AATCCAAAGCATAAACGCAAAAAGTAACAAAAGACAATAAATGGAAAAGATACACGACGAAACATACGAACAGAAAAATAGTCAAGAGTTATAAAGATGCTATTGCTGATATTTTGAAAATAGCTAAAGCAACAGATGCAAAAATGATAGCAGGAGTAGGTGCTGATGAGTGTGAGGAATTGGCAGACGTTTATGCAGAAGTAAACAAGTCTTTTAAAGTATATACAGATAAATTTGACATAGTAAAAAATAAAAATGAATTAGATATTGGTATAACTTTAGGTGAATTTGGTGTAGGAGAAACAGGTAGTATATGTGTCGATAACTATGCTTATGAAGCGAGAATAGCAAGTATGTTGCCATTAATAAATATAATATTTATGCCTAAAAATTATATTGTAAATAATATGCAAGATGCTTTTGATGTTTTGGCTAAAGTTTTTTGGAAAGGATATAGTGGTTTTGTGACAGGACCAAGCAGAACATCGGATATTGAACGTGTTTTGACTTTAGGAGTGCATGGGCCAAGTCGTGTGATTTTATTTGCAATTGAAGACGATAAAAGATGAAAAAGATAAAAAGAAATGAGCGTGAAGTAAGATGAAAGAACGTAATATAAAAGCTGAAATAAAAGAAAAATTACATGATCCTATTTTAAGTGATAATTTGGCACGATTTGCAAAACAATATCCTCAAGCTAGATTGAAAGCATATGCAAATGTTGATGACATTGATGAATTAAGAAATGAACTTCGTGATATGAAAAAACAAACAGTTGCTCATATTGAAGAAGTCGCTGATAAATTTCAGGCTTCACTAGAAGAAAGAGGTGCGAAGGTTTTTCGTGCTAAAGATGGCGATGAATTAAAGGCACAATTATTGCAGATTTGTAAAGAAAATAATATACATAGAATTGTAAAATCAAAATCTATGGCAACAGAAGAAATACATTTAAATCATTTTTTAGAACAACAAGGTTTAAGAGTAAAAGAAACTGATTTAGGTGAATGGATGTTATCTGTTGCAGGTCAAAAACCATCACATATGGTAATGCCAGCAATACATCTCAATAGAAAACAATGTGCGAAATTTTTCTCAGATGAATTAAAAGAGGATATACCTAGTGATATTCCATATATGATACAGATTGCAAGAAAAGTATTGCGTGAAGAATTTTTAAAAGCAGATATGGGAATAACAGGTGCTAACTTTGGTATAGCTGAAAATGGGGCAATTGGATTAGTTACTAATGAAGGAAATGCAAGAATTGTTACAACTATTCCACCTGTACATGTAATTATCATTGGTTATGAAAAATTAATTCCTAAAATCAGTGATGCAGCTAAGATAATGAGATTATTGCCACGAAATGGTACAGGTCAAAGAATGGTAAGTTATTTGACGTTAATAGATGGGCCAACTCCTATAATTCATGAAAAAGAGGGGAAATTAGTAGAAGAAAATAAAAAAGTATATGTTATTTTATTGGATAATGGTCGTTTAAAAGCGGCTCATGATGATAAATTAAAAGAAGTCTATCAATGTGTACGTTGTTCTTCTTGTTTAAATGTATGTCCTATCTGGTCTACTGTTGGTGGTCATGTATATGGATATATATACTCAGGTGGTATCGGAGCTATTTTAACTGGATTGTTAAATGGCATGGATAATTTTTCACAATTTAGTGATTTATGTATTGGTTGTCGTCGTTGTACTACTATATGTCCGGGTAAAATAGATATTCCTGGTTTAATTGAAGAATTAAGACGTAGAAATTTTGCTCAAAAAGGTCAATCTTTACCTGAAAAAATTATATTTAAAAAAGTTATGTCTAATAGAAAATTATTCCATACTTTGTTAAGAGCTGCTTCTTTAGGACAAAAACCTGTACAATCGGGAAATTTTATTCGTAATTTACCATTATTTTTTGCTAAGATGACGCAAGGTCGTAGTTTGCCAGCTATTGCTTCTACACCTCTTCGCGATTGTACAGATGAATTAATGAAGCAAAATCCTAAAAATCCAAAAATGAGAGTAGCATTTTTTAGCGGTTGTAATATAGACTTTGTGTTTCCGAATACAGGAAAATCCGTATTTAAAGTATTGCAAAATTTGGGTGTAGAAGTAATTTATCCGCAAAAACAAAATTGTTGTGGAAAACCTATAATTGGCTCAGGAGATTTAGAAACAGCAAGAAAAATAGCTAAAGAAAATATACAGGCTTTAGAAGAAACAAATGCTGATTATATCGTAGCGGCATGTCCTACATGTACAGAAACATTAGAAAAGACTTATGTGGAATTATTTAAAGATGATAGTCAATGGCTAGCTCGTAGCAAAGTTTTAAGTAAAAAGATTAGAGAATTTAGTCAATTTGTATTTTCTATGTATAAAGAAATGAACAAATTAGATGATACTGTGAATAATGAAGGAAAAATAAAGATAACATATCATGATTCTTGTCATATGAAACGTGGATTAAATATTTATAAAGAACCAAGAGTATTGTTAAAGAATACTAAAAAATATAATTTTGTAGAAATGCAAGGTTGTGATCAATGTTGCGGTATGGCAGGGGCTTTTGGTATGAAATATAAAGATATTTCATTGCGTTTATTATCAAGAAAATTGGAAAATATAAAAGATAGTCAAGCTGATATTGTGGCAGTAGCTTGTCCTGCTTGTATGATGCAAATAGGTGGCGGTTTGGATAAACAGATGCCTAATGTAAAAGTAAAACATATAGCTGATATTTTAGCTGAAGAACTTTGATAATTGAATATTTCGAGGAGGCTAGTATATGAAGATTTTAGTTTGTATAAAACAAGTTCCTGAAAGTAATAAAGTACAAGTCGATGAAGTTACAGGTGTATTAAAACGCAATAGTAGTGAAAGTAAGATGAATCCATATGATTTATATGCTTTAGAGACAGCATTGCGATTAAAAGAAAAATATGGTGGAAGTGTAGATGTAATAACCATGGGTCCACCGCAAGCAAAATCTATTTTATATGAAGCGTTTGCCATGTCTGCTGATGAGGGAGCGATAATAACGGATAGAAAATTTGGCGGAGCTGATGTTTTAGCAACAAGTTATACTTTATCTCAAGGAATAAAATCTTTTGGTGATTTTGATTTGATCATTTGTGGACTGCAAACAACAGATGGGGATACAGCACAGGTTGGGCCAGAGGTTTCGGAAATGTTGAAAATACCATGTGTATGTAATGTAAATAAAATCATCGATGTGAAAGATAAGTCAATAATTGTAGATATGGATATGTCAGATGATATTGAACGAATAGAGATAAATTATCCATGCTTGATTACAGTGCAAAAAGATATTGTTGAACCTAGATTGCCATCGTATTTGAGAAAAAAAGCAACGGAGCATAAACAAGTAAAAGTATTTACTTTAAATGATATGGTTGATAAAGATGAACATCATTATGGATTGAACGCATCACCAACAAAAGTACAAAAGATATTCCCACCATCTAGTGATAAGGTACAAGAAAAAATATCGGGAAATATTGAAGAAATAACAGATACAATCTATCAAAAATTAAAAGCTAAAAAAATTGTATTTTAATAGAGGTATGGATTATGGCAAAATTAGTTGTTCATCAAGATAAGATAAATGATATAAATGAATTGATATCTATATGCCCATTTGGAGCAATGGAAGAAAATAACGGAAAATTAAATATTACAGCAGGTTGTAGATTATGTAGATTATGTGTGCGAAAAGGTCCCAAAGGTGCTGTGGAATATGTAGAAGATGAGAAAAAACCTCTTATTGATAAATCAATTTGGAACGGAATAGCTGTTTATGTTGAACATGTAGGAGAAAATATTCATCCAGTTACTTATGAATTGATAGGAAAGGCAAGAGAACTGGCAGATAAAATCAATCAACCAGTTTATGCTGTTTTTGTAGGTAATAATTTATCAAATATAGCAGAAAAATTATTGCATTACAATGTAGATAAAGTTTTTGTTTATGATGATGAAGAATTAGCGTATTTTAATATTGAAAAATACACTAATGTATTTGAAGATTTTATAAAAAATAATAAGCCAACAAGTATTTTAGTAGGAGCAACACCTGTAGGTAGGCAATTAGCACCAAAAGTTGCAGCTCGTTTTAAGACTGGATTGACAGCTGATTGTACGATATTGGATATGAAATCTACAACTGACCTCGTGCAGATTAGACCAGCATTTGGTGGAAATATCATGGCAGAAATCCTCACACCAAATAATCGTCCGCAAATGGCAACTGTTAGATATAAAGTAATGGAAACGCCTGCATATAGTGAAGATATAAATGGTGAAATTGTAAATTGTAAGACGAATAATATCGATTTTGAAAGTAATATCAAGATTTTAGATGTAATAAAAAAACCTAAAGAGGAAAACATAGAAAGTGCGGATATTCTAATTGTCGCTGGTAGAGGCATTAAGAAAAAAGAAGATTTGAGCATGCTAGAAGATTTAGCAGATTTATTAAATGGACAGTTAGCCGTTACACGTCCATTAGTAGAAAATGGTTGGGCAGAGGCAAAAAGACAGATAGGACTTAGTGGGAAGACTGTTCGACCTAAATTGATTATGACATGTGGTGTGTCTGGTGCAATTCAATTTGTGGCAGGTATGAATAATGCCGAAACTATTTTTGCAATTAATAATGATGAAAAAGCACCTATTTTTAAATATGCTAATTATGCTATAGTTGGCGATATTTATGAAGTTATACCAAAACTTATAGAAAAAATAAAAGTAGGTGAAAAATTATCATGAGTTATTATAAAAAGTTGACAGCTACTGATTTGATAAAAATAAGTGGATTTGTACCAAGAAACCGTATTTTATGGAAAAATGAAATTAATGAAGAATATAGTCATGATGAATTGACAACGGAACATTATTATCCTGAAATGGTAGTAAAAATAAATAGTACGCAGGAAGTATCAAATATTTTAAAATATGCTAATGAACACAAGATAGCAGTCACTGTCAGAGGTGCAGGAACTGGACTAGTAGGAGCAGCAGTGGCATTAAAAGGTGGTATTGTTTTAGATATGACAATGATGAACCACTTTTTAGAATTAGATGAAGAAAATTTGACTTTAACAGTAGAGCCTGGCGTATTGTTGATGGATTTGGCAAGCTATGTTGAAGAAAAAGGATTTTTTTATCCTCCAGATCCTGGAGAAAAATCAGCTACAATTGGCGGGAATATAAGTACTAATGCTGGAGGAATGCGTGCTGTAAAATACGGTGTTACAAGAGATTATGTACGTGCATTAGAAGTAGTATTGGCAGATGGTAGTATTGTAGAGTTTGGCGGAAAAGTAGTAAAAAATAGTTCTGGTTATGATTTGAAAGATTTGATTATTGGTTCAGAAGGAACTTTGGGCATTGTAACAAAAATTGTATTGAAATTATTGCCTTTGCCAAAGAAAAATATCAGCTTATTAATACCATATCAGAATTTGGAAAAAGCTATAAGAACAGTTCCTTTGATCATTAAGGCAAAAGCAATTCCTACAGCTATTGAATTTATGGAACGTGAAGTAATCTGTGATGCAGAAAAATATTTAGGTAGAAAATTCCCAGATAATCAAGCAGATGCATATTTATTGTTGAAATTTGATGGCAATAGCGTAGAAGAAATAGAAAATTATTATGATAATGTAGCCAAAATTTGTTTACAACAAGGTGCTATTGATATTTTGATTGCCGATACAGATGAACGCAGTGAAGGTATATGGAAAGCACGTGGAGCATTTTTGGAAGCAATAAAAAGCTCTACGACCTGCATGGATGAAGTTGATATCGTAGTACCTAGAAGTGAAGTAAATACTTTTGTAGAATATGTACATGAATTGCGAGCAAAATTAAATATTCGCATGAAATCATTTGGTCATGCTGGTGATGGCAATTTGCATGTATATATTCTTAAAGATGATTTAGATGATGAACAATGGCATGAACTTTTGACTTTGGCAATGGATAAAATGTATGCAAAGGCCAAAGAAGTAAATGGCAAAGTATCAGGAGAACATGGAATAGGTTTGGTAAAAAAAGTATATTTAGAACAATCCACACCAAAGACAGCTATAGATTTAATGAAAAAAATAAAAGCTGTTTTTGATCCAAATAATATTTTAAATCCTGGTAAAATCTGTTAATAAAGATATCTCCTATAAAACTATATTAATAAATAGAGTAGAGCGTAGTCTCTACTCATTTTTTATTTTTGACATCTAATATAATATTTTAGATAATATAATAAGTAATTTTTTATTTTGTTTTTATTTAGGAGGATTTTCTTTGAATATATATGATGGTTTAAATCCAGCACAAGCTCAAGCTGTAGCTCATACAGAAGGGCCTCTTCTTATCATGGCAGGAGCAGGTTCTGGAAAAACGAAAGTATTGACTTGTAGAATAGCTAATTTATTAGATAAAGGAGTATCTCCATATAATATTTTGGCGATAACTTTTACAAATAAAGCTGCGACAGAAATGCGTGAACGTGTAGATAGAATGATTGGCGATAAAGCAAAATATGTTTGGCTCAGTACATTTCATTCATTTTGTGCTAAATTCTTGCGTTTTGAAATCGAAGCTTTAGGTATCTATAAGAAGAATTTTATCATCTATGATACACAAGATGCTTTGACTTTGATAAAAAATTGTTTAAAAGAATTAAATCTTGATGAAAAACAATATGTACCATATGCAGTACAGTCAGCTATTTCCAATGCTAAAAATATGATGACAACTCCACAAGAGTATACACAATCAGCAAGTGATTTTTTTGCTAAAAAAATTGCAGAAATTTATACTATGTATCAAGCAAAATTAATTGAAAATAATGCTTTAGATTTTGATGATTTATTGATGCTTGCAGTTAAAGTTTTAAAAGAACACGAAGATATAAAAATGAAATATCAACAGCGTTTCCAATATATTTTAGTTGATGAGTATCAAGATACAAATGGAGCTCAATATCAATTGACTTCACTTTTAGCTGGAATGTATCGCAATCTTTGCGTCGTAGGTGATGCAGATCAATCTATTTATGGCTGGCGTGGTGCTGATATCAGAAATATCATGGATTTTGAAAAAGATTATCCTGAAGCTACAGTTATAAAATTGGAACAAAATTATCGTTCAACAAAAACTATTTTAAATGCTGCTAATATGGTTATTGAACATAATCTTGACCGTAAACCCAAAAAATTATGGACGAATAATCCTCAAGGTGAAAAAATAATTCATTATACGGCAAGTGATGAACGTGATGAAGCTAGATTTATCACAGAAGAAGCTGTAAAACAAAAAACATTATTCAATGTATCTTATGGAGATATGGCAGTATTATATCGTACAAATGCTCAATCTCGTGCATTAGAAGAAGGTTTCATGAAAGCTGGCGTTCCTTATACTATGGTTGGCGGATTGAAATTCTATGATAGAAAAGAAATTAAAGATATTTTAGCTTATTTGAGAGTTATTTATAATCCAGAAGATACAATAAGTTTAATGCGTATAATCAATGTGCCTAAGCGTTCATTAGGTGCTGTAACTATGAATAAATTAGCTGAATTTGCTGATATGTACAATATGACTTTATTTGATGCTATATCTGCTCCAGAAACGGCACCAATTACACCAAAAGCAAAACAATCTTTGGCTAATTTTGCTGAATTTATCTTAGAAATGTTGAATAATTCAGTGGTATTATCAGTTCATGATTTAATTGAACAAGTAATGCATAAATCTGGATATATTGCTGAATTAGAAAAAGAAAATACAGTCGAAAATCAGACTCGTTTAGAAAATATCAAAGAATTATTGAGTGTAGCGAAAGATTTTGAAAAGACAAATGAAGAACCAACTTTGGAAAACTTTTTAAGTACAGTGTCTTTAGTATCTGATATTGATAATGCAGATATGGAAGATGAGAGAGTTACGCTTATGACTATGCATTCAGCTAAAGGATTAGAATTTCCAGTGGTATTTTTAGCTGGCATGGAAGAAGGATTATTCCCACATGCTAGAACTTTGATGAATGAAACTGAAATTGAAGAAGAACGTCGTACTTGTTATGTAGGTATAACTAGAGCTGAGCGAAAATTATATATTACAAATGCAAAAGCTCGTATGATTTATGGCAAAACATTATCTTATGAACCTTCACGATTTATCAGTGAAATTCCTGCGGAATATTTAGAAGAACGTGAAGCAAAAAATAAATTTGGCTTTGGCATGGGCGGTATGAATAGCTATGGCTCAGGATATAGTCAAAGTGGTAGAAATAATTTTGGCGGAAGTATTTTAGGGAATAATAATTCTACAGGCAGACCAAATTCACTTTTAGGTGGAGGTTTTGCGCAAAAAGCGCAAACAGTTAAACCAGCAGGTAATGTAATTCGTCCAGATTTATCCATAAAATGGAAAGTCGGTGATAAGGCTAAACATAATAAATGGGGAATTGGTACAATTGTATCTGTAAAAGGAACTGGTGAAGAAATAGAATTGAAAATAGCTTTTCCAGGTCAAGGCATAAAAGCTTTGATGCAAAAATACGCTCCTATCAGTAAAGTATAAATAAAAAGATTGCTTTAATTGTGAAATACAGTTAAAGCAATCTTTTTTATTGGGGATAATTGAAGTTTTGGGGATATATCAAATAAAGCAAATATTATCAAAATCAGTAGAAAGATACAGAGGTATCGATTTCTTCATCAGGAAGATTAGTAGCAGGGACAGCTGTGATATTTTGAGAATCTGTACTGCGACTCATATCAATTTTAGTATTGATTATTTCGTCAGGAAGATTAGTAGCGGGAACTACTGTTTTAGGGGAATCACTAGCAAAACATAAAGAGCTAGAAAATGCTAAAAGATAAGCGAAACTAAAACCGAGAGTGAATTTTTTTAAATTTAACATAATAAAAATCTTCTTTCCGCATCTCTTCAAAACTCTCAATTCCAATTGGAAGTTTCTTACGTTTGTTCATAACAGCTTCTCCTTTCCAATCCACTACATACTTATTTTATTATAATTTTTTCATTCCGGAATAGCAAGCACTCTCTCCACCATCTCCTCAATGTTACGAACACACAATGATACAAACTCCGACCTGCACTCTTTATCTGCCAGTGCAATCGCTGCATCATTCATGATTTTAAAGTTCGGAACAGAATCGTTTGGCTTCTGTTCTCCGGCTGGCAGATACCACCTGGTTGCCCACCAGTCCTTGTGGTCTTCCACACTGATGTTCAGATAATGCCCGACTGCTTTTTCTGTTTCGCGATCATATTCATCCACCTGATCCCCGTGCCCTTCCTCCGATTCTGCATTCGGATCAAAGACACAGAATCCGGCGAACAGACGATGTTCTACCTCCACACGGAACCAGAGCTGTTTTCCATCCGGCATCGGGGCATCCTTTACAATGTAGTTGATCCCCGGATAGGTAGTGTTCCATTTATAAAAAAATTCATCCGCCTGCTCTTTATATTCGTACCAGTTGCTTTTTTTCTCTCTCGTCCAATGATTTCTTTCCGCCACTCCTGCCAACTGCTTTTCAAACTCTTCGAAAACCAGATAAATCAGCTTTGCTTTCGCAGCATTGATGGAATCTGCGATCTGCATCCCTGCTCTTAGGGAATCACCCGACTTAAGCAGTTCATCAATTACCATATTTCTCACCTTCTCACTTGTATAACCGCTGATCTGTTCTATGTTCTGGATAAACTGTTCCAAAATAGGAACCATTCCTGTATTTTCACAACTTTTACATGCTTTCAGCCAGTTTAAAATGTGCACACGGAATGAGAGACAGACAATATCCTCCTCCGGTACTGACTGGCTGCCGGAAGATGTGCTGTCTTTTCCCGGTCTGTGTCCATCCAATGTCAGATAATACACTTTCGCCTGCGCATCTCTTCTTTTTGCATACTGATAATAATCAAAGCACTGGCTTTTCTGGTCAGCCGCATATATTTTCACTTCTATCGGAAGAAAATAGCTGCCAATTTCAATTACAATGTCGATTCTCCGCTCATCATCAATCGCATATTCTGCCGTCACAATTGCCTGATCTGCCAGTTTTGTATCCATTTTTTCCATTCCAAGACAATCTCTCAGGAAAATTTTTAAGTACTCTGCCCCTGCGCCATGCTGCCCTCTCGGATTTAAAAGGTCAGCTATCATGCGGCAGATCAGAACTTCCTTTGACTGTATCTGTAAAACAGAAAAAATATTGTAATCTTTTGTTTTTAATAAATTCACATTTTCCGTGTTCTGCTTGATTACACGGTCAAGAACAGACTCCATCGTATTTTTCTCCCCTGAAATGACAAAAACGCTCCATGCCGGAACGTTTTTACCATTTTTATATAACAATTCTTACCGTATACTTGTGCCTTAATGGTTTCATTGTCCAATCATCGAAATCCACCTTTTTATCATTTTGCAATCTTCCTAAAGCAATCCCCGGATCGCGGTCTATACTATTTGCAAAATGTACAATTGATTGCAAATCAAATTGTTTTTTTCAATAAACTTTTGGTATTGCTCACCTGGTATCAGACTATCCTGGGCAAACTTATTTGCAGCCTCTTCCTGGTCTCCTGTTTGCGACACCATTCTTAATATAGCATAGGAGGTTTTTTATTGACATCCTCACCGTTTCCAACTATTCCATTCTTCCCAGTATAGCTGGGGGCTTAGACCTTTCATTTATGTACATTCTTTTTTAAATAAAATTTGCATTGCTCAGCACCAATACATCCCGGCAGACCTGAAATTGAACATTCTACCCTACCATTTGTTTTGTTCCGCTTCACATATTGAATTAAATTTCTACAGCTATCTTCCTTTAACAGCTCTCTAGCTTTTTTAGGAATATAATATTCACATGGAGTATTAATAATTGTACACGGTTTTTTTTGACAGAGACAGATATTTTTTGCATAATAGAAACAATTTTTTCCACTTACATTAATATTAGAGCTATCATTTTCCTCGTTTTTCTCTACAACTATCTTTGACTCATTCTCTATCTTCTCGTGCTCCCATTTCAATCTCTTTTCCTCTAGATAATCTATCTCTTCTACACTTTCTAAAATATTATTAAATTTAT
>ENA-UEPQ01001258-UEPQ01001258.1-human-gut-metagenome-genome-assembly--contig:-NODE-1258-length-11257-cov-9.310286_pt1 | contig 11257 bp, 9 predicted proteins | sample MGYA00242903_ERZ507922 | MGnify/ENA primary metagenome ERZ507922 (study PRJEB26167, sample SAMN06115483) | human gut metagenome | host: Homo sapiens | place: China:Sichuan | collected 2014-10-16... | reverse complement strand
AACCTGCAAAATAAATATGAACAGGTTCTTGATCCCACCTACGGTTATCCGACAGGAACACAGCATGGTAATACATACGAGTACACCGATACAAGCTGGAAGGATAAGCTGACAAAGGTTAACGGCAGTAATATTTCATACGATGCAAACGGCAACCCTCTGACATACCGTGACGGAATGACATTTGAGTGGGAAAACGGAAGAATCCTTAAAAAGATCAGCACTTCCGACAAATCCGTTCAAATGAGCTATGACTCAAACGGTATGAGAACGCAGAAAACCGTTGACGGAGTTAAGACCAACTATTACTACGACAGCAACAAAAATTTAATTGCTCTTGTAAAGGGTAATGATACTCTGTTGTTCTATTACGATTCAGACGGCAACGCAACATCATTCTCATATAGGGGGTGACAGCCCTATGGAGCAGTATATGCCGATAGTGTGGATAGGCTTTGCAATATTTATGTTGCTTTGCGAAGGCTTTACAACACAGCTTGTATCAATATGGTTCGTTCTCGGCTCAGTTTGTGCCGCAATAACAACTATATTCACAAGCGACATAACAATCCAGTCGGCGGTGTTCCTTGTTGTGTCACTTGTTTCGCTTATTGTGACACGACCGCTTGTAAAACGCTTTAAAAGGCGTAACAAAACAACGGGAACAAACGCAGACCGCTACATCGGTCAAGTCGGATTTATGCTCACAGATTTAACCGATATTGATAAAACAGCACAGGCAAAAGTTGGTGCGGAAACTTGGACTGTAAAGTCCGACAAAGCACCGTTTTCAAAAGGAACGAAAATCAAGGTTCTTGCAATAGAGGGCGTAAAGCTCATAGTAGAACCCGTAACAGAATGAGAGGTAAATAATGTTAGGACTTATTATTTTAGGAATTATCCTTTTAATCCTGCTTATAGTAATCGTAAGCAATGTCAAGGTAGTACCGCAGGCACACGCATATGTAATTGAAAGACTCGGAACATATCATGTAACTTGGTCAACAGGCTTGCATGTAAAAATTCCGTTCATCGACAAAATTTCAAAGAAAGTTTCACTAAAAGAGCAAGTAATCGACTTTCCTCCACAACCCGTGATCACAAGAGATAATGTCACCATGCAGATTGACACGGTTGTGTATTTTGAAATTACCGATCCAAAGCTTTATACTTACGGTGTAGAAAGACCGCTCAGCGCTATTGAAAATCTTACTGCAACAACATTGCGTAATATCATCGGTGATCTTGAGCTTGATAACACACTCACATCCCGTGATACAATCAACGGTAAAATCAGAGTGATTCTTGACGAGGCAACCGACGCATGGGGCATTAAGGTAATCCGTGTCGAGCTTAAAAATATTCTTCCGCCCCGTGAAATTCAGGATGCGATGGAAAAGCAGATGAAGGCAGAGCGTGAGCGCCGTGCAAGAATTCTTGATGCAGAGGGTGAAAAATGCAGTCAGATTCTTGTTGCAGAGGGTATGAAGGAATCTGCAATTCTTAAAGCCGACGCTGTTAAGGAGCAGAAAATCCGTGAGGCACAGGGTGAAGCTGAGGCTATTCTCACAGTTCAGAAAGCTAATGCCGACGCACTTAAAATGCTCAATGAGGCTTCTCCTACCGATAGAATTATTCAGCTTAAATCGCTTGAGGCATTCGGTAAAGCCGCTGACGGCAAGGCTACAAAGATTATCATTCCTTCAGATATTCAGGGACTTGCGGGTAGTGTTACCGCAATTAAAGAACTCTGGAAAGATGATGTGACAAAGGCATAAAGAATGTGAAATTTACGGCAATTTTTCGGGCACAGAATTCTGTGTCCGATTTGTTGCATAAAATTGTGGGGGATAGGAAATGCAATTTTTACTCGACCTGTTGTGGTACTTCGTAATTTTCTCGTTTTTTGGCTGGGTGGCGAGCAGTTTTCGTTCGCTTCTTCTTGAGAAAAAATTCAGTAACAACGGTTTTCTGACATCACCGTTTTGCCCTATGTATGGATTTTCGGCGGTTATTTGTTATACGGCACTAAAACCGTTTGAAAACAGCAAGCTGATTTTATTCATCGGTTCAACTCTGATATTATCTGCACTTATGGTTGTGGTCGGTGTGCTTGTAGAAAAAACTCTCAAATTCAAGCCATGGGATTTTTCTTCGTCGAAATTCAGCATAGGCAATTATATAACTTTTCCTTATGCACTTTTTCTCGGATTGCTCGGTATGCTGCTTGTCGGATTGATAATTCCGGTGCTTCGCACAGCCGTTGAAGCAATTCCTTTCTGGGTAAGTCTTATTCTTGTTCTTTGCTTCTGCGGGATTATTGTAATTGATTATGTTTTTTCAATGATAACAACAATCCGTTTGCTCAGAAGAATTGCAAAGCTTAAAAATTCTTCCGAGCTTATGGATAAAGGTGCAACAGAGGTTGAAATTCAGGAACTTGAAGAAAACTATAACCGACTTTTTACAGAGAATATTTTAAGAAAAAGACTTGCACACGCTTATCCCGATCTCACTCATATGGCTTATGTAAAGCAAATTAATGCTAAAATTGAGGAGATTAAGCAGGATAATATGAAAGAATATACACAAACCTTTGAAAGCAAAGAGGACAAGCCGTTTGCTTACGGATTCTGTTTTACGAAGCTTTTTTATCTGTTTGTGATCGGTTCTTTCATCGGCACGATTCTCGAAACAATATGGGCGTTCTGCGTTGACGGACATTTTGAAATGCGTGTCGGCATGGTTTACGGTCCGTTTATTCCTGTTTACGGCGGCGGTGCGTGTTTTCTGACAGCCGCTTTGTATAAGCTTTACAAGCTTAATGATACGCTTGTTTTTGTGATAAGTGCTTTTGTCGGAGCAGGTTTTGAGTATTTCTGTTCGTGGTTGCAGGAGCAGATGTTCGGCACGGTTTCATGGGACTACAGTGACACTCCGTTTAACCTTGACGGCAGAACTAATCTTATGTATGCCCTTATCTGGGGATTCCTTGGTCTTGTCTGGGTGCGTTATCTGTATCCGTGGACAGCAAAGCTTATTGAAAAAATCCCTAAAAGAGCAGGTGCAATTATTACAACATTTCTGATTGTATTCATGGCATTCAACGGCTTTATGTCCGTAACAGCTACGGCAAGATGGACTCAGAGAACAGAGGGAGTACCTGCGTCAAACAGCTTTGAAGAATATCTCGATGAAAAATTCGATAATGAAAAGATGGAATTTCTTTTTCCGGGTATGAAAAAGGCTGCAGAGGCGGGAGTTACAACCGAGGGCGTAATTTCCAATGAAAGACCGTATCTTAATGCTACAGATCCCGATAAAGGCACAAAAATCGAACAAGGAAAAGATGTTTCCGAGATTAATTAATATCATGAAGTGGCTATGCTTTGCACAGTCACTTTTTGCTTTTTGGCGGTATTTTAAAAATAATTTCGCCTGACTATTGAATTTTAACCGATTTTTTTATATAATTAATTAGTAATGCTTTATTTATGTCGATTCAAAGCATAAATTGGCATATTTGTCCTGACTTTGTCTGCCCACGGCACGGTTTTTGCGGCAATTTATCAAGTGGGCGGAAAGGCTATGAGTAATTATGAAAAAGGTTGCAATTATTATGGGCTCCGACAGTGATTTCCCCGTAGTATCAAAGGCTGTCAGTAAACTCAAAGAATTTGGCGTAGAGTATGAGGTTCATGTAATGAGCGCACACCGTACTCCCGATGCGGCAATTAAGTTTTCGGCAGAGGCTAAAAAGAACGGTTTTGGCGTAATCATTGCCGCAGCAGGTATGGCGGCACATCTCGCAGGTGTTCTTGCAGCAAAAACAACCCTCCCTGTGATAGGAATCCCATGCAAGTCGGCTCAGCTTGACGGTATGGATGCTCTTCTCGCAACAGTTATGATGCCTACAGGAATTCCGGTTGCAACAGTAGCAGTTGACGGTGCGGCTAACGCTGCAATTCTTGCCGTTGAAATGCTCGCACTTTCCGACGATTCTCTTGCAGAGAAGCTTGAAAATATGAAAGCTGATATGGAAAAAGGCGTTGCCGAAAAAGACAAGGCAATGCAGGCTAAGGTGGCAGAGCTTTGATTAAGAACTATGTAGATATTGACACAAAACTTGACAAAGTAAATGACGAGTGCGGTGTGTTTGGTATTTACCGTAATGATGACGATATCGATGTTGTTGCCGCCGCAAATGACGCACTTTACAGCCTTCAGCACAGGGGACAACAGAGTGCAGGTATCACCGTGAATAAAGACGGTGAATTTACAACTGTCAAGGAACTCGGTATGGTGTCCGAGATTTTTACGCCCAAAGCACTTGAAAAACTTCCAAACGGTAAGATTGCAGTCGGTCATGTCCGTTATACTTCATCGAAATCACTCGACCGTGCATCTAACCAGCCGCTTGTTATGCGATATATTCAGGGTTCAATCGGTATTGCAAACAACGGCTCAATTACAAACTTCAATGAAATAAGGCAGGAGCTTGAAACAGGCGGCGCTGTTTTTCAGTCCAATTCCAATGCTGAAATTATGGCTTATGTTATCGCAACCGAAAGATGTGTAACAGACACGCTTGAAGATGCTGTTCTTTCTTCAATGAGAAAGCTCAAGGGCGCTTACTCAACTGTAATTTGCGCACCGAGCCGTCTTATCGGCTTTCGTGATATGCACGGATTTCGTCCGCTCTGTATCGGCAAACTCAAAAACAGCTGGATTTTCACTTCCGAAAGCTGTGTTATCGACAGTCTCGGCGGTGAATTTGTCCGTGATGTTGAGCCGGGTGAAATGGTAGTAGTTGACGAAGAAGGCTTTCACAGCTACAAATTAAAGCTTTTGCCCGATAAAACATCTTTCTGCCTTTTTGAATATGTCTATATCGCAAGACCGGACAGCGTAATCAACGGTGTCTGCGTACATAATGCAAGATTCAAAGCCGGTGAACTTCTTTATGACGAGTTCCCGATTGAGGCAGATATGGTGTGCGGTGTTCCCGATTCGGGACTTATTGCCGCACAGGGTTATGCAAAGGCTTCGGGTATCCCGTTTAGCACAGGTTTTGTCAAAAATAAATATATCGGCAGAACAGTAGGCTCGGGTAAAGATAAAAAGAAAAGACTTCTCAGAACAAGACTTACTGCTTTGAAGGCTAATGTTAAAGGCAAGAGAGTTGTTATTATTGACGACTCAATCGTCAGAGGTGAAACATCAAAGCATATTGTTCGTCTTATGCGTGAGGCAGGAGCTGCCGAGGTGCATATGCTCATCAGCTCACCTCCGTTTGTATGTCCGTGCTACTTTGGTGTGGACATTCACGATAAAGAAAGTCTTATTGCAAACAAGTTGACAACAAGTGAAATCTGTGAATATATCGGTGCAGATTCACTTGGTTATCTCAGTATAAACAGTCTCAGAAAAATTGCTGAGGGTGCAAATATAGAATTCTGTGACGGTTGTTTCACGGGCAGCTACGACGCTGAAATTCCGAGAACAATCTTTGTAGATAAATACGCTAAAAAAATTAACAGAAAGTGACGGAGTGATTACAATGAACAACAGCTTTTCCGAAAGCTACAAAGCGGCAGGTGTTGATGTAACAGCAGGCTATAAGTCTGTAGAGCTTATGAAAAAGCATGTGGCACGCACAAAAATTGACGGTGTTATTTCAGGCATCGGCGGTTTCGGCGGACTTTTTGCCCCTGATTTCAAAGATATGGAAGAGCCTGTACTTGTCAGCGGTACTGACGGTGTAGGTACAAAAATCAAGCTTGCTTTTCTTCTTGACAAGCATGACACAATCGGTATTGACGCAGTTGCAATGTGCGTAAACGATGTAATTTGCTGTGGAGCAAAACCTCTTTTCTTCCTCGATTATATCGCAATCGGCAAGAACTATCCCGAAAAGGTAGCTGAAATTGTATCAGGCATTGCAGAAGGCTGTGTTCAGTCCGGTTGTGCTCTTATCGGCGGTGAAACTGCAGAGCATCCGGGTCTTATGCCTGTTGATGAATATGATGTTGCAGGTTTCAGCGTTGGTATTGCAGACAAGCCGAAGATGATTGACGGTTCAAAGCTTTGTGAGGGTGATGTACTTTTAGGACTCCGTTCTTCGGGTGTTCACTCAAACGGTTTTTCACTTGTCAGAAAAATCTTTGATATCAACGAGGAAACAATCAATGCCGAGTATCCTGAGCTTGACAAAACTCTCGGTGAAACATTGCTCACTCCAACAAAAATTTATGTAAAACCTCTTCTCGCTCTTATGGATAAGGTTGATGTAAAGGCTGTTTCACACATCACGGGCGGCGGTTTCTATGAAAACATTCCCCGTATGCTTACAGACGGTCTTTCAGCCAAAATCAAAAAGGACAATATTCCTGTTCTTCCTATTTTCAAGCTTATGCAGAGAGTAGGTAATATCCCCGAGCACGATATGTTCAACACATTCAATATGGGTGTAGGTATGATAATCGCCGTTGCCAAGGAAGATGCAGACAAGGCTCTTGAGGTTCTTGCGGCTAACGGTGAAGACGCTGTTGTACTCGGTGAAGTAATCAGCGGTAATGACGGAGTAGTGTTTGAATAATGAAAAATATTGCAGTTCTTGTGTCGGGCGGCGGCACAAATCTTCAGGCGCTTATTGACGCTCAGAACAGGGGAGAGATTAAAAACGGAAAAATCTCTCTTGTTGTGTCCTCAAATCCAAACGCTTATGCACTTGAAAGAGCAAAAAACAATTCGATTGCAACTGAGGTTATTAGAAGAAAAGACTATGACGAATTTGATGAGTATGATTCTGCTGTAACCGAGCTTTTGAAATCCAAGGATGTTGACCTTGTTGTTCTTGCGGGATTTATGACTATTCTCGGAAAGCAGTTTATTTCTGCTTTTGAAAACAGAATAATCAATATCCATCCGTCGCTTATTCCGTCATTCTGCGGCGAGGGCTATTACGGACTCAGAGTTCATGAGGAGGCTCTTAACAGAGGCGTCAAGGTAACGGGTGCTACCGCACATTTTGTAAACGAAGTGTGCGACGGCGGTCCCATTATCATTCAGAAAGCCGTTGAAATTCAGAACGGTGACACACCCGAAATTCTTCAGAAAAGAGTTATGGAACAGGCTGAATGGAAGATTCTTCCAAGGGCGGTTTCGCTTTTCTGCGAAGATAAAATTATAGTAAAAGACAATAAAACCGAAATTCTTGACTAACGGAGGAAAAATATGAAACCTGTATCACTTTACAATGACATTGCTTCAACTTCATATCCGGGCAGAGGCATTGTAATCGGCAAAAGTGCAGACGGCTCAAAGGCTGTTATTGCATACTTCATTATGGGCAGAAGCGAAAACAGCAGAAACAGAGTGTTTGCAGAAACCGAGGACGGCATCAAAACTCAGGCTTTTGATCCGTCAAAGCTTGTTGATCCGTCACTTATCATCTATTCTCCCGTAAGAGTTCTCGGCAACAAAACTATCGTTACTAACGGTGACCAGACAGATACTGTTTATGACCTTATGAATGAAGGTCAGACATTTGAACAGTCACTCACAACAAGGGAATTTGAGCCTGACGGTCCTAACTACACTCCACGAATTTCAGGTATCGTTGAGTGTGAAAACGGCAAGATGAACTATGCAATGTCAATTCTCAAAAGTGCAGACGGCAATCCCGATTGTTGCGAAAGATACACATTTACATATGACAAGCCGATAAACGGTCTTGGCAGATTCATTCACACATATATGAGTGACGGCAATCCGCTTCCGAGCTTTGAGGGTGAACCTACACTCGTAGAAATCGGTAACGATGATATTGACACATTTGCCGATAAAATCTGGAATTCTCTCAATGAGGATAACAAGGTTTCACTTTTTGTACGCTATATTGACATTGCTTCAAATAAGGCAGAGTCAAGAATTATCAATAAAAACAACTAATTTATTTTTCGGAAAGGATGAATCCAATGAACGAACTTGCTTTAAAATATGGCTGTAACCCGAATCAGAAGCCTTCGAGAATTTTCATGCAGGACGGCAAAGATCTTCCTGTTGAGGTTCTCAACGGCAAACCCGGTTACATCAACTTTCTTGATGCATTTAACTCATGGCAGCTCGTAAAGGAACTCAAAGCGGCAACAGGTCTTCCTGCAGCTGCATCATTCAAGCATGTAAGTCCTGCCGGTGCGGCAGTTGCAACTGAGCTTTCTGACACACTCAAGAAAATCTACTTTGTAGATGACCTTGAGCTTTCTCCGATTGCAAGCGCATATGCAATGGCAAGAGGTGCAGACAGAATGTCGTCATACGGTGACTGGGTGGCTCTTTCCGATACTTGCGATGTTCAGACTGCAATCCTCCTCAAGAGAGAGGTTTCTGACGGTATTATTGCTCCTGACTATACTCCCGAGGCTCTTGAAGTCCTCAAGTCAAAAAAGAAAGGCAACTATAATGTCGTAAAAATCGACCCGAACTATGTTCCTGCTCCTATTGAGCATAAGGATGTTTTCGGCATTACATTTGAACAGGGCAGAAATGAACTCAAAATTGACGAAGAAATGCTCCTTCAGAACATTGTAACAGATAATAAGAATTTTACAGAGGAAGCTAAGCGTGACCTTCTTGTTGCTCTTATTACTCTTAAATATACTCAGTCTAATTCTGTTTGCTACGCAAAGGGCGGTCAGGCAATCGGTGTAGGCGCAGGTCAGCAGTCAAGAATTCACTGCACAAGACTTGCAGGCAATAAGGCTGATATCTGGTATCTCAGACAGCATCCGAAGGTTATGAACCTTCCGTTTGTTGACAACATCCGCCGTCCTGACAGAGATAACACTATTGATGTTTACATCTCTGATGATTATGAGGATGTGCTTGCTGACGGTATATGGCAGCAGTTCTTCAAAACTAAGCCCGAACCTCTTACAAAGGAAGAGAAAAAGGCTTGGCTTGCAACATTTGACGGTGTTTCACTCGGTTCTGACGCATTCTTCCCATTCGGTGACAACATTGAAAGAGCAAAGCGTTCAGGCGTTAAGTTTGTTGCACAGCCTGGCGGTTCAATTCGTGATGATAATGTTATTGAAACCTGCAATAAGTACAATATGACAATGTCATTTACGGGTATTCGTCTTTTCCATCACTGATAGAGGTGCAGTTATGAAAATTTTAATGATTGGTTCGGGCGGCAGAGAGCACGCTTTAATTAAAAAGCTTCTTGAAAGTCCTAAATGCACAAAGCTTTATTGCGCTCCCGGCAACGGCGGTATTTCAAGAGATGCCGAGCTTGTTAATATCGGAGTTATGGATAAAGAAAATATGGTTAAGTTTGCAAAGGACAATGCAATTGACCTCGTTTTTGTAGCTCCTGATGATCCGCTTGCTGACGGTATGGTTGACGCTATGCAGGAGGCTGGAATCAGAGCATTCGGTCCTAATGCAAATGCCGCTATTATTGAAGCGTCAAAGGTTTTCTCAAAAAATCTTATGAAGAAATACGGCATACCTACTGCAAAGTATGAAGTATTCAATGACGCTCAGAAAGCAATTGACTATATAAAGAACGAAAATACCGCTCCCGTTGTTGTAAAGGCTGACGGTCTTGCACTCGGCAAGGGTGTAATTATTGCTCAATCTGTTGATGAGGCAATTGAAGCAGTCAAAGAAATTATGGAGGACAAGAAGTTTGGTGACTCAGGTAACAATATTGTTATAGAAGAGTTTCTTACAGGTCCCGAGGTTTCTGTTCTTGCATTTACAGACGGCAAGTGCGTAAAACCTATGGTCAGCTCAAAAGACCACAAGCGTGCTTTTGATAATGACGAAGGTCTTAACACAGGCGGTATGGGCACAATCAGCCCGAACCCGTATTATACAGACGAGATTGCCAAGGAATGTATGGATACAATCTTTATCCCTACAATTGAGGCGATGAATAAAGAGGGCAGACCTTTTAAGGGTTGTCTGTACTTTGGACTTATGATTACACCGAACGGTCCAAAGGTTATTGAATACAATGCCCGTTTCGGCGATCCTGAGGCTCAGGTTGTTCTTCCAAGACTTAAAACTGACCTTGTAGATATCTGCGAGGCTGTTATTGACGAAAAGCTTTCCGATCTTGACATTGAATGGGACAACGGTGCTGCGGCTTGTGTTGTTATGGCAAGCGGCGGATATCCTGTTTCATACAAAAAGGGTATAGAGATGTTCGGTCTTAATGATAACGGCGGTGTCGATGGTGCAATCGTTTATCATGCCGGCACTAAGTACGAAAACGGAAAGTTCTATACAAACGGCGGTCGAGTTCTCGGTGTTACTGCAACAGCGGATACACTTGATGAGGCACTTGAAAAGGCATATGCAGCAGTAGAAAAAATTTCCTTTGAAGGCGCTCATTACAGACACGATATCGGCAAAACTAAATAATATATTAAGAGCCACTCTTAACGAGCGGCTCTTTTTTCAGCCTGCATTTTTAATCTGCAGTCTTAATTTGTCAGAAATCATGGCAATGAATTCGCTGTTTGTGGGCTTACCTCTGTCGTTGTGAATTGTATATCCGAAATATGAGTTCAGAACATCAATGTCACCTCGATCCCATGCAACCTCAATTGCGTGTCTTATAGCTCTTTCAACCCGTGAAGAAGTTGTTTCGTACTTTTTGGCAACCGACGGATAGAGCTGTTTTGTCACGGCATTGATAATTTCGGGATGCTCAACAGACATAATGATTGAATCACGCAGATAGTGATAGCCTTTGATGTGAGCCGGAACTCCTATTTCATGGAGAATATCGGTCACTTTCATTTCAATTCCGAAAGCGTCGATAACTCTGCCTTTGCCAAAATTGTTTTTCTTGCTCAAATCTGATAAATCGCTGATAATGGTGCTTAATTCGGAAATGTTATACGGCTTCAACACAAAATATGATGCGCCCGAATTCATAATTTCACGCTCAAGAACAGTGCTGTGAAATGACGAATACACCATAAATACAGGCACTTTCGTGCTTTCTCGTGTAATGCTTCTCATAACACCGATTGCGTCAAGCCTTGTCATAAATGAATCCATCAGTACAACATCAGGGCTTTCTCTTTTAATTTTATCGCACAATTCTTCTCCGTCTTTTGCACAGAAAATAACGGAAATATTCTTACTTTGTAAGATATTAAGATTTTCCTGCGTAAATTCAGAAGCGTCATCGGTTACGATTAGTTTTATTTTGTTGTTCATTGTGATTTCCCCC
>ENA-UEPQ01001255-UEPQ01001255.1-human-gut-metagenome-genome-assembly--contig:-NODE-1255-length-11263-cov-12.511353_pt1 | contig 11263 bp, 10 predicted proteins | sample MGYA00242903_ERZ507922 | MGnify/ENA primary metagenome ERZ507922 (study PRJEB26167, sample SAMN06115483) | human gut metagenome | host: Homo sapiens | place: China:Sichuan | collected 2014-10-16... | reverse complement strand
TAAAACCTTACTGCTGTGATACTATTTGTTGGATTAATGACTTGGTTATCATATGTATATCATAAAGTTAATACGTTGCTTAAAGATTTTAAATGATTCTTCCTCTTATATGAAGAATATCTTTTGTCAACATCTATCATCCTAGCTGCTTTCAATGAAGCATTTACTCTACATTGTCATTTTATTAGCGAAAGTACTAAAGTCTATGTAAAAGAATATTTCAATAGCTTCAAAAAACAGTAAACTCAAAACTTTGTGATTAGCTAAACAATCAAGACAACTGTTGTTTCTTCATAACAGTTTTCATCATTTTTGCTTCCACACTTCCACCCGCTCCTTGTATCCCTCTATTCATCGGCATTACAGACGCTGTGGAAGCAATGCAAAAGTGTGGAAGCAAAATTTGCTTCCACACCGTTTCACAAACAGAAATACTGACACACAAGAAGCTAACATGAAGTAACACAAGTTATTAATTTCTTGTATCACATCTTATTTATATCGTACCTGCACGAAATCAATATCCTGCAAACACGGTATTAATTCCATCTCCTCCCCCTTCAAATGCAATCAGAACAAATGCGTACAGCCACACAAAGCCAAGACTTCAATACTGTTTTCCTCTGTGCTTTATTCAGAGAATGAAGGTATTTATTACGTCGGACATAAGGAATCAACAGTATGCAACGGCCATGATGCAATCGCCTAACGGCCATCAACAACCCGCTTAACAGCCGTCAGCAGATCGCCGCACGACCATTAGGCGCTGATAAGGCAATGAGTAAAAGGGAACACTCCCCTATACACAAGTAAACAAAGCCCTATATACAACGGATTGAAAGCAGCGGTTTCCCTTAGAATATCCTGATGAAAAGCAACCCCAGCCCGATGGCAACGCCAGTCGAAACAAGTCCGGGAAGCATGAACGAGTGATTCAGCACATACTTGCCGATACGGGTAGTTCCGGTACGGTCGAAATTAATGGCCGCTACTACGGTGGGATAGTTGGGAATAAAGAAGTAACCGTTTACGGCCGGGAACAGAGCAACCAGTATCATAGGCGAAATGCCCAAAGCGATGCCCAAAGGCATCAGTGCGCGCACAGTGGCGGCCTGGCTATAAAGCAGAATCGACATGGCAAACAAGGCTATCCCGAACAGCCACGGCATTTGCCTCACCACTCCCTCGATGGACTGGGTCAACTGAAGCATGTTTCCCTGAAGAAAAGTATCTCCCATCCAGGCAATGCCGAATATGGCAATCACCGCCTGCATGCCTGCCGGGAAGACGGAACCTTGCGTTGCCTTCATGCCGTCGGTGCGAGTCAGCAGCAAGATGAGGGCGGCGGCAGAGAGCATCACGATTTCGATAATGGCGGACATGCCGAGTCTCACCGTCTCGCCGTCTATCACGAAGGCAGGACGCAAACTGTCGAACGAACCAAAGAACACGATAAAAACAGTGGCAAGGATAAAGATAAGCACGGACAAGACGGCATGCCGTTTATTGTGTATATCCTTTATCTCCACCTTCTTGACATCAAGATAGCCTTCGGTCAACCTCTTTCTGTACTCCGGGTCGTCTGCCAGCTCCTTGCCCACCTTCATGGAGAACAAGGCGCCCACAAGTACCCCGATAATGGTAGCAGGAATCGTTATTTTCAGAATATCGAACAAGGTGACATCAAATCCCGCCAGCAACCCAAGCAGTGCGACGGTGGCAGCCGAAATGGGACTTGCCGTAATAGCCTGCTGCGAAGCAATCACCGCAATGCCCAGTGGCCTCTCGGGACGAATCTTGGTCTCCGTGGCAACCTCGGCAATCACGGGAAGCACCGAATATGCCACATGTCTCGTGCCGGCAACAAAAGTAAACAAATAGGTCACAATAGGGCTCAAGATGGTGACCTGCGAAGGATTCTTCCGCAACAACCGTTCTGCCAGCTTTACCATATAATCCAGTCCGCCAGCCGCCTGCATGCAGGATGCGGCAGAAATGACGGCGGCTATCATCAACATAACGTCAATGGGAGGTGATGTAGGCTGCAATCCGAAACCAAACGTCAGAATTGCCAGACCTATCCCTCCCATTACACCCAGTCCAATGCCGCCCAAGCGGGCGCCTATAATGATAGCTACCAATACGAATGCCAATTGCAAGGCCATATACTCTACACTTTTTGATTCATGTGCAAAGATAAGTCATTTCGTATTATGGCTACTCACCTACTTCTATTTTAACTGCTTGTTTTAACTCCACACTCAAAGAGGCATCATCCTTTAACGGTGTCCAGAACACCCGGCGGCATTCATTCTTCTGCAAAAGACAACGATGATAGCGACTGCCGGACAGATGCTCCGTATCGATATGGAAGGAACCGGTATTGACATCCCAGTCGGCTATCTCGTCCAGATTCAGATAAAGGTTGCGCACTGTGCCGCTGTTGAGATGCAAGCTCTGCGCCTGCGCCGCAAGCGCAGTGACATGGCAATCTTCCAGCCGGGCAAGGTATCGCGTGCGGAAAGAGAGCGTATCGCAACGGAGTCCGTAGAAATTGGCTTCCATATCTTCCACATCTACCACAACCGCTTGTACCTCCGCAGGCAACCGCAATTCCATCCCTTCTGAACGAACCCTTATCCAAATGTCATTCTGAAGATGCTGTTCCAGCTTATCCTCCGGAAAGTCAAAGGTGACGAGCAGGGTATCGCCAACGGAAGTCATCGACATAAAAGCCTCCATATCCCCTGCATAGGAGAAACTGCCCTGCTGCAAAGAGTCTCCGGCAGTTACCTCCAACGGCACTTCCCCGAACGAGAACATACGCTCTGCCTCCACAATACCTTCTTTTTTCTGTTTCCACACCACCGGAGGCTGTGTCAGCTTCAACACCCTGCACGAGGGCAGCTGCACCGTTTTCCGTTCTCCGCCGATTTCCATAAAATTATCTTTCTGAGTGACATTGCGGTCCACCACATAGAACATGAGTCCGCATACCATTGCCACACCGGTAACCAGCATTCCTATCATTATATAAGTCGTTCGTTTCATAACTGTCTTCTTTTATTTTTGTTTCTTGATAAACTCCTGATACATCCCGGACAACTCCTCGGCAGAGATGCCCAGCGTGAAAATCTGCTTGAAGAAATAATCCACTTCCTCCTTCAGAAAATACTCTTTCCTCAACGAAAGAATCAGCTTACGTGCACCTACCGACACAAAATAGCCGATACCCCGCTTGTTGTAAATCACTCCTTGCGTCTGCAAGTAGTCGTACGAACGCATCACCGTATTGGCGTTGACCTCTACCACAGCCGCATATTCCCGTACCGAAGGAATACGTTCTTCCTCCTGATATTGCCCGAGAAGTACCTCGTCGCAAATGCGGTCTGCTATTTGCAGGTAGATGGCTTTACTTTCCTTAAAGTTCATAGTTACCAACGATTAATGATTTCGGACTCCTTGAAACGGAAATAGGCAAGCACCCAGTTGAAAAGGGCGAAAAACGAAGTTATAAAAATCAGCCAGCCGCCCGATGCCTCCCTGTCAATATAGGGCTCAGTCATGAAGAAGTTATTAGGCAGAATGGCCTTCAGGTACAATACAGCTATCAGGATATATGAAACGAAGATGCAGACACCGGCCGCAAAAGTCTTGATAAGTGCATTTTTGGGCCAGACCGTACTGCCCAGCAGGAAGAAAGACTGTAGGAAAAAGTAGCAGCTCAGGAATATCCCCACCACAGCCGGTCCGCTTCCTATCGTCTCATAGAAACGGTTCGTGTTACAGCAGAATTCCCACAACGGAAAGGAGTGAACGACATGCAGCTCCGGGTAGGCCAGAAGATAGAAGATGACTCTTGTCAAGTCCGCCAGCTTGAAAGCTATCAGAAAGACCAAGATAAAGCCGCAGGTAGCCACCAGCCAGCGGGCAAAGAATTTCTCGAACATGGTGGCAGGTGTCATGAGCACAACGGTACGACTCGTCTTGCTTTTCATCCTTTCCATGGCAAACGAGGCGCTAATGCATCCCCAAATGACAAGTCCCCAAAGAAAGAATCTGGACTCAAACTCCCAGATAGGGTCCATGCCCACAGCTCCCGCTTCCAGATTGTGATACTGATAGTATCCATTCCAGACAAAGACTATGGCCAACATTCCGTAGACCATCACCGAGCGGAGTATATAGGTCTTCCAATTCTCCACCATCTCTTTGCGGCATACGTTCACAAAGCGATGCAAACTAAAAAAGGTATCGCGTATCATTATTCATTTGTTTTAGTGTGAAACATTTCCGCTATCTTCCCAGGCTCTGCAAGTACGGCGCCAAACAGCAGTTCAAGATTAATCTCCGATTCCTCACCTTCCGTATTGGGCAGCATCAAGAAATTGCCTTGTACGGAGGGAAGCGTGTACAAGGCAGTCGCAGCCAACTCCCGGTCGTCACTCTCCAAGAAGAACAGCTTACTGCAAATGCTGGCAGTGGATTCGTCCAGCAATACGCGGCTGTTGTCCATAATCAGCACATGGTCCAGTACTTTGTCAATGTCACGCACCTGATGGGTGGAAATGACAATCGTCTTGTCGTCCGACATACCCGAAGCCAGAAATTTGCGGAACTGGCTCTTTCCCGGAATATCCAGTCCATTGGTAGGCTCATCCATCAGCAGCAGGGAAGTATTGGTGGCCAGCGCAAAACTCATGAAGATTTTCTTTTTCTGCCCCATGGACAAGGCTCCCAAATCAGCATCCATATCCATCTCGAAGAAATGTAGGTACTTCACCATGTCTTCCTTGCTGAAACGGGGATAGAACTTACTGTTCAGTTCAATATAGCTGACCAAGGAAATAGGAGGCAGCTCGAACTCCTCGGGTACCAGAAACATGTCCTGCAACGTGACGGGCAACCGGCGGCGCATGTCGGTATCATGATACATCACTCTCCCACGTTTGGGAGCCAACAAACCGCTCATCAGATAGAGCAACGTAGACTTGCCGGCTCCGTTCTTACCCAACAGACCGTAAACCCGGCCGGCTTCCAGCGAAAGTGAAAAATCACTCAGGACTTCTTTCCGCCCCTTGCGATAACTAAATGAAATGTTTTCTACTTGTAACATACGCTTGGATGAATTAAATCTCTTATTGTTTATGTGTATTAGTATAATAGTACACTGCAAACATAGGCATTTTTTTTAGAATAACAAGAGATTTGAGAAAAAAGGAAATACGTACGAAGGTTCAAAAAAAAGGAGGAGCTAAGAATCACTCTCCACTCCTCCCGACACGACAAACAACTAAAATTATTGCTATTTGATGCCGTCCAATGCCTTATTTGCTGTGGCATTGGTGGGGTCGATAGCCAGAATTTTATTCCAGTACTCTTTCGAAGTAGCATAGTCACTCTTCAACAGATAGTAGTAGCCCAGATAACTGTAACACTCTATCAATGCAGAGTTGTACCTCGGTTCGTTTTTGGCAAGCAGTACGTCCACCACCTTCTCGTAATAAGGTTTCGCCAATCCCTCTGTAGTTTCGGGGTCCATGGCAGAGTGTGTGCGGGCGCGCCACATATCTCCCAAATAACTGTCGGGAGCTTGTTCGGCAACAAGTGCGAACACAGAGTCGGCAGCCTGCAATGCCGCCATGCGGTCGGCAGACTGAACGGAGAGAGTGTCCGAGGACGTACCCTCTCCGTAGTACAGACGCCCTAACTGGAATAAGTTTTCGGACGTCTTTTTATCTTGTGCCAGCGAGTCATAGTACTTTTTATAAGCAGCAATGGCTTGGGTATAGTCGTTTTTCAATTCATAAGCATCGGCAATCTCACGCCACAAATCCACCTGACTCTCATCCTTCTCCAATGCCTTACCATATTCCTCAATGGCCTGGTCATATTTCTTCAGAGCACTCAACAGAGCACCGTGATAGCGGTAATCCAAGCATGAATAATCGGCATTATCCGAAGCATTGAAGAAAGCATCGGCAGCCTTCTCTGCCTCGTCATAACGCTTGAGGTCGACATTGTTGTACATCACAAGCCGGTTGAATGCGGCATGGCGGGCATTCTTCTGCAAACCTTTCTGCGCCACCGCCAAGGATTTCTCGAAGTCGTGGTTCAGGAATAGTGCAAAAGCATATTTAAGGATGTCATCTTCCGTAGCCACGGGAGTATCGATGAACTTGGCATAGGTGTCGGCAGCCTTGCCAAAACGGTTGGTGGCGTAATACACTTCCGCCAGCTCCTTGTCTGCTTCCAGGCAATCCGGAGCTATGGCCTTCAGCTGGTTCAGCTTCTCTATGGCCTGCGAAGGACTGGCAGACTTGTATGCCTGCGCATATTTCAGATACGCATCCTTATAATTCGAATCAAAATAGATGGCTTGCTCATAAAGCTGGCATGCCTTTCCGATATCTTTCCGGGCAAAAGCGATGTCACCCTCGAGTACAGAAACTGCCGGAGCCTTGTTGTCGGCCTTTCTTGCCATCTCCAGATAGGTTTCCGCCTCTTTCAGCTGTCCTACATCCAGATAGGCACGGGCCACGGAAGTCACAAGCTCCACATTTTTCTTGTTCTTGCCCTTCAGCAGTTCTCCGGCTGCGTCGGAAGCCTGCTCCGGATTCGTCTTTATCAGACTTTTTACTTTATCCACCCCCGCCTGCCATTCGGGCACCGGCGTTTGTGCGGCGAGCGTACCTGCAAACAGCATCGCTCCCAAACAAAATACAAATCTACGTTTCATGTTAGCATTCATTTTAGTTATTCATCCTTGACGTTCACCACGCGCACCGGTTGGGTGGCGGGGACCAATCCCGACTTCAATATAATCCGCTGTCCCCGGTCGGAAGCGAGGAAAGAGGCAAATCCCCACGGAAGTGCGCTCCGCGGATCATTCAACAAGGCATAGATGCTGCGTGCCAACGGATAATCACCGTAATACAAATACGCCTGATAGGGTTTGTAACTGTTGTCCGGCATGGCCTTGTCAGCAGCACTGACGGACATCAGCCGCACCTCTTTACTGAAAGAGAGCCCCGTACTGTCATTCCGGTCGCTCAGCCAGTTCACGCCGATAATACCGATGGCATCAGGCGTGCGGGCCACGTAGTCAATCACCTCCCTATTGGTTTTCAACGCTTTCAACTGACTGGAAAGCGGTACACCCTTACAGATGGAATCGACAGCAAAACGTACGGTACTGGAGTTCTTGTTGTCAAACACAAGACTGATATCCCCCAGACGGGAAGCCGGATAGATATCTTTCCACTGCTTCGCATCACCCGTCAGGATGCGGCGGATGTCCTTCACACTAATCAATGAATCTGGATTGCCAAGATGGGTTATCAATGCCAGCCCGTCCGTAGCAATCTTTATCTCCTGCGGAAAAAACTTCCGGCTATTGAAGGAATTCATCTCTTCGGGAGTCAGTCTGCGACTGGTTATTGCCAACCGCAGACTGTCCTTGAGCAAGAGGTTGACGGCATCGACTTCCGTCACATAACGGGGCACAATTCCTGCCAAGGGGAACAGTCCTTCGAACACGTCAATTTCTTCCTGCACAATAGGCTGGAAACTTTCGTCCGCAGCAATTGCAATCACACCGGAGGTATACGTATCCGTTTGTCCGTCCTTGGGCTTGCTTTGGCAGGCAGACAGCAGAGTCAGCAGCACCAGCAAGCCTGAAAGCTGAAGTTGTTTCACCGTTTTCATAACACACACACTTATTGTAATCTAAACATCACCGGTATCGTATATTTCACCGATACGGCCTTACCATTCTGCTTGCCGGGAATCCATTTGGGCATGGACATAATCACACGGACAGCTTCTTTATCCAGATAGGGGTCTACACCTCTCAGCACTTTCACATCACGCACCTTGCCGTCGGCACCTACCACAAACTGGCAGGTTACACGCCCTTGCGTACCGTTTTCCTGGGCAATGGTCGGATACTTCATATTCTTGCTGATGAACTGCATCATCTCGGCCTGACCACCGGGGAACTGGGGCATCTGCTCTACCATATCGAAAACCTTTTCAGGTTCCGGTTCGGCCTGCGTCACCACTTGTTTCAAGTCGGCGATGTCCTTGCCGTGTTCCTCGTCATTACCTTTCACGTCGGCAATGGAGATGGCAACTTTCGTTTCCGTCAGTTCTGTCTGGCTTTTTATTTCATCCTCGTCCCTCACTTCCTCATCCTTTTTGATGACGGGAGCGGTAAACTTAATGGAGCTTTTCAATGCAGGCGGCGGTGGGGCCACGGGCTCTATCCGCTTCATCTCTTCCTGCTTCACTTCCGGTTCTTCCAGCTGCGAAAGGGTAGTCACTTCGGTCATCACCTCTTTCTGTTTGGGGGTAGCCATCTTTATCAGCGTAGGGATACTGAAACCTATCAATGCAATTACAATTACCAGTATCACGGCAATGTTGTGCCGTCTGGGAGAGGTCTCACGCATCTTATAGGCTCCATATGCTTTGTTCTTACCACTGAACACGAGGTCACACCATGCTTGGGAGCTTAAATCTACTTTAGCCATATTCTTTCCTTTCTTTGGGTGTTACACATCATTCAGCAATGTTCTGGGACAATTCGCCCTTGCTTTCGTAGTTCTTCATCAAAAACTCGTCGGCTTCGGCAATATCCGTTATCACATACTTACCTATATTACATATCTGCATTTCATCGAGAGCATCAATCAGATTCTTGTACGAAGACTTGTCGGTAGCCTTGATGATGACTGTCGGCGTATCCTTTCCACTTTTTATTTCGGAAAGCTGTTTCCGGTAGTCATCCTCTGATATCTTAAGATCCAGTTTCTGCTGCTTCAGTCTGTTCACCTCGTTCACAGCAACTCTATTACGTTGCAGAAGCATTGCCCGCAGACCATCCGCCTGATAGGTAGTTTCCTTCAGTGAAGTATAGTCCTTGTAGTTAGGTTCCCCTTCGTAATAATACAACTTGTTGTCATCCCCCAGCAACAGCGTGATGGCTTGGGAAGCCTTGACTTTGGTCTGCTGCTCCTCGGTGATGGTCTTGTCATTGCTCGGCATGCTTATCTCCATGGTCTGAGGTTTGCTCAGTGAGGTACAAAGCATAAAGAAGGTAATCAGCAACATGTTCATGTCCACCATAGGTGTAAAGTCCACCCTGACAGTCATTTTCTTCTGCTTGCTTTTTCCACCTTTCTTGTTGCCGCTTTCTTGTATTTCAGCCATAATGTTTCCTTTCTTGTTCTACTTGTAACTCGTAGCTTGTCACTCTTCACTTGTGGTCTTCAGAGAAGTAATCAGGTTGTACCGGTTCTCTCTGAGGTCCTGAAGTGAGTTCATCACATTTTTTATTACGGAATAAGGAGTATTGGCATCTGCCTTGATGGCAATGCGCAAATCACTGTTCACTGCACGGGCGTTGCGTACCCAGGCCTTGAACTGATTGTCAATACTGTCTGTCGGTATCCCCTCATTCTTCAATACAGCATCTTGCTGGTCTTGCGGCAAGTCGAGGTATTTCTTCATACTCTTCATCGGCACACCAAAGGTAGACGCCAGCATGAATTTTTTAGTTTCCTCCGGAGTGAAAGTCACTCCATACTCCTGCCCCATAGCTTCCAGCACTTCGCGCAAGTCGGACTGCTTGTCCAGACTCATAAATACTTTTCCGCTCGGATCGACCAATATCTGGAGTACATTTGTCTCCGGAATCTTAATCTCGGATACAGAGGCGGGAGTCGTTACTTGTACCGGCTCTTTCTTCACGAACGTAGAAGTCAGCATGAAGAAGGTCAGCAGCAGTACAGTTACGTCACTCATCGCCGTCATATCGATGAACGTACTTTTCTTTTTTATTTTCGCTCTGCCCATAATCGTTTCATTGAAAATTAAAATTGAGAATTCATTCGTTGAATAGATAATAGAAGCCTACGTCACAGCGCAGCTCCAACTATCAGCAGTCAACTATTTATGGGTAGCTGCAAAAGTCTGCACGATGGAGAAACCAACCTCATCGAGGCTGTAAGTCAACTTGTCAATCTTGTTTGTATAATAGTTGTAGGAGATAACGGCCAATGCACCGGTCAAGATACCGAAGGCAGTATTAATCAAAGCCTCAGAAATACCTTGCGACAGAGCCATGGAGTCGGCTGAACCTCCGGCTGCAAGGGCGGCAAATGAACGGATCATACCGATAACTGTACCGAGCAATCCCATCAATGTACCTAAAGTCGTGATGGTACCAATAATAGGAAGATTCTGCTCCATCATCGGCAGTTCCAGCGCAGTGGCTTCTTCCAATTCCTTCTGGATGGCAAGCAGTTTCTGGTCTTTGGACAGCTCTGTGTCATTCTCCATCTCGGCATACTTCTTCAAAGTGGCATTTACCACATTGGCTACAGAACCACGTTGTGAATCGCAGATTTGTTGTGCCTTCTTCATATCACCTTCAGCCAAGGCTGCTTTGATGTTAGCTACGAATTTCACCAATGACCCCTTACCAAAGGCAGCGCCAATGGCAATATAACGTTCAATACTCAGTGCGATGACAGTCAGCAAAAGCGTTTGAATTACAGGAACAATGAATCCACCTTTATAGATGGTACCGAGGAAGTTACCCGGCAACGGATGGTTGTTCGGGTCGTTGTTCATAAAGTTGGAGGGATTTCCCAACACAAAGTGAAAAATAAGCACGGCGATGATAAAACAGATTACGATTACCCAACCGGCGGATCTGATGCCTTTAAAAGAGGCTGCTTTTTTTTGAGTAGTTTCCATGATGAAAAGTTTAATTGTTGGTATTTAAATAGAGTTTTGAAAATAAAGCATAGGGATACGACTTCCCGCTTACGAACCGATAGGGCGTAATCATCCTTGCAACCTTAACTAACATATATGTACACTAAAGGTCACCTGCCTTCAGTCTCTTCAAGACAATAAGGAGAAAAAGGGGGAAATCAATAAGAAGAAAAGTTGGCTAAATCAAAATCCGCCGAAGCGTATAAATATAGTAATCACTGCCCGTCAATGCATAGTACGGGTCTTTATCTGAGTAGTATAATTTAGAGCGGCCTTGCACGAGTAGATTCTCGTGGTTGGATAACATCAAAAGAATGTTTCTGAGGAAAAGATTGTCTTCAATCACCCTGCGCAAACGCTGTTGATGAGAAGAGTAAGTTTCGGAAACCGGTTTGTTTCCCAGTCCTCCATCCGGTTACGTAAGTTATTAATCCATTCTTTCTCGCTCTTCATTGCCTATAATTTCTTTCTATATTCA
>ENA-UEPQ01001244-UEPQ01001244.1-human-gut-metagenome-genome-assembly--contig:-NODE-1244-length-11372-cov-65.197787_pt1 | contig 11372 bp, 11 predicted proteins | sample MGYA00242903_ERZ507922 | MGnify/ENA primary metagenome ERZ507922 (study PRJEB26167, sample SAMN06115483) | human gut metagenome | host: Homo sapiens | place: China:Sichuan | collected 2014-10-16... | reverse complement strand
CTTCAAAAATATCTTGATGACTGTATTAAATTGCGGATACCCCCATCCTTCGACATTGTTTTAAGCTCCCTACGTCGTTTCGTTAGTCGGACCAAGCGTTTTCGTCCTTTAGATTATGCCTGCCTGTCCGTCGAATTACTACAGTCTCCGGCAGCGGACTGTATGATTCGTTGCAGTGGACCGTACAGTCTGCTACAGTGGACTGTACGGCCCACTGCCGCAGACTGTAATAATCTTCCGTTTAAAAAGCCTTGGCCGACCCCGGGGAACGGCTTATTCTTCCCTTTGTTTGTGATATGATATTTAAATCCCCAAGAATAATAAGTGACCCATTTGCAAGTCATCACCACATAAAATTTCCCTCTTTGGACCTTAATTCATCACAGGCAAAACCAAAGAGGGAAAATATTATGTGTAAATCTATAAGATTTTCAACGTTCAATTTCTATATAGACAGTATCTATCGTGCTTTTCTTTATCAGCATTTGATTTTCAATTCATCCAATATAGCACGCATCTTCTCAAAAGTAGTGATTCGAGTAGGAACCAAAGGCAGACGAAGCTTATTCTCAATCAACCCCATAACATTCAGCATAGCTTTCACTCCGGCAGGATTGCCATCCACAAACAGCAAGCTGAACAATTCTGTAAATTTATGATGGATAGTCAACGCATTTGCAAAATCTCCCTGAAGAGCCAATCGTATCATACGACTAAATTCACGCGGAAAAGCATTGCCGATTACAGAAATAACTCCTACTGCTCCTAATGTAATCAAAGGAAAAGTTATTCCGTCATCACCCGAAATCACATCAAAATTAGCCGGCTTGTTCTTGATGATGTCATCCATTTGAGTAATATTTCCAGAAGCCTCCTTAATAGCAATGATATTATTAAAATCGCGTGCCAAACGTAAAGTTGTTTCGGCCGTCATATTTACACCGGTACGTCCGGGAACATTATAAAGCACTACCGGAAGGTCGGTAGCTTCAGCAATCGCCTTATAGTGCTGATAGATACCTTCCTGAGAGGGTTTATTATAATATGGTACAGCTACAAGAACAGCGTCTACACCGGTGAAATCATCATTTTTCAGCGATTCGACAACAGTGCGGGTGCAGTTGCTACTGATTCCCAATAAAATGGGAATTCGTCCGTTCACTCTTTCTACCACCAAATGTTTTATCTTATCCTTTTCTTCTTTAGTCAAAGTCGGGGTTTCGGCGGTAGTTCCCAACACACACAAAAAGTCTGTTCCGTTCTGTAGCTGGTAATCTACCAAACGGAGTAACGCTTCATAATCAACGCTATCATCTTCTTTGAAAGGAGTAATCAGTGCCACTCCCATTCCTTTTAATCTTGTTTGTATCATAAATAAATAATAAACTCTTATTCAATAGCTCACAAAAGTACGAATATTTTCTTTTTTAGCGATAAAAATCATATAATTTTTAAATTATACATACTAAAAAGTCACTTAATCATCTCTAGAAACTCTTCTTCGCTCACCATGGCAATACCTAACTTCTGCGCTTTTTCCAATTTACTGGGACCCATGTTATCTCCGGCTAAAATAAAACTGGTTTTCGAGGAAATGCTTCCTACGTTCTTTCCACCATGTTTTTCGATGAATGCTTTATATTCGTCACGCGAATGATAGGTAAATACCCCGCTGATAACAATCGATTTTCCCGCCAACTTCTCAGTACGGTCAGCAGTATCTTGTTCATCAGCCTCCATTGTCACCCCGGCAACTCGAAGACGCTCAACGATATCCCGATTTTTGGCATCTGCAAAGTACAAAATAATACTTTGAGCTATCTTTTCACCGATTTCATCGACATGGATCAAATCGTCGAGGCCGGCATGTATTAAAGCATCGATAGATTTAAACGCTTTGACCAAAGTTTTTGCTGTGGTTTCACCCACAAAACGGATGCCCAGCGCAAAAAGAACTCTTTCAAACGGCACATTCTTTGATTGCTCGATACCTGAGATAATATTCTCGGCCGACTTTTCTCCCATGCGTTCCAAATTAATAATATCAGATGCTTTCAGTTTGTACAAATCAGCTATATCGTGAATAAGTCCTTCTTGATAAAACTGGTCTACGGTCTCAGGACCGAGACCTTCGATATTCATCGCCCGGCGACTGATAAAATGTTCTATTTTCCCTTTTATCTGGGGAGGACAGGCCGTGTCATTGGTACAATAATAAGCTGCTTCACCTTTATAACGTACCAATTTGCTTCCACACTCAGGGCAGTCAGTAATGAATCTCACTTTATCGCCAATCATTATACGGGCATCTTTGTCTACACCAACAATCTTCGGAATAATTTCACCGCCTTTCTCTACATATACCATATCGCCAATGTGAAGATCGAGTCCTTCAATAATATCTGCATTATGGAGAGAGGCGCGTTTTACCACTGTTCCCGCCAGTTGCACAGGGTCAAGATTGGCAACCGGAGTAACGGCTCCCGTACGCCCTACTTGATAAGTCACTTTGTTCAAGCGGGTACATGCCCGTTCTGCCTGAAACTTATAGGCAATAGCCCAACGGGGAGACTTGGCTGTATAACCAAGATTACGCTGTTGACGCAGAGAATTGACTTTCAGTACAATACCATCCGTAGCAACCGGAAGATTTTTACGCTCGGTATCCCAATATCTGATAAACTCAAATACCTCTTCCAATGTTTTACACTTGCGTGTAACATCAGATATCTTAAAGCCCCATTTTTCTACTTCTTTCAAATTTTCGTAATGGCCGTCATAAGGCAAGTTTTCACCTAATAAATAATATAGGTAAGCATCCAACTTGCGAGAAGCCACGATAGCAGAGTTCTGCAGTTTCAGCGTTCCCGAAGCAGCATTGCGCGGATTGGCAAAAAGAGGTTCCTCGCGAGCTTCGCGCTCACGATTCAGTTCTTCAAACACTTCCCAAGGCATCAGAATTTCTCCACGAATTTCAAATTCGGACGGATAACCTTCACCATGCAAAACAAGCGGAATACTACGGATGGTTTTCACATTATCCGTCACATCGTCTCCTTGCACACCGTCACCGCGAGTAACGGCACGACTCAATTTCCCATTCTCATAAGTAAGGGAAATGGAAGTTCCGTCATATTTCATCTCACAGCAAATTTCAAACTCTTCATTCAAAGATTTCTTCACACGGTCATAAAAATCCGAAACTTCCGATTCCGAATAAGTATTGGCAAGCGAAAGCATAGGATATTTGTGTACCACTTGAGTAAAGTTCTTATTAATATCACTCCCCACACGCATGGTAGGCGAATTTTCATCCCGATGTTCGGGATGCTTTGCTTCTAAGTCTTGCAGCTCACGCATCAGAAAGTCAAATTCCTGATCGCTGATTTCGGGAGCATTCAGCACATAATAATTATAGTTATGGCGATGAAGTTCCTCGCGCAATTGATCTATTCTTTCTATTTCAGTCATACTATAAAAGATAGTTTCCTGCAAAAATAGCTATTTTTTGAATGAAAAACACCGTTAGGCAGAGAGGATTTTAGTACTTTTGCAAAAAATATATAGAAAATGAGAATAGATATCATAACTGTATTGCCCGAGATGCTGGAAGGTTTCTTCAACTGCTCCATTATGAGCCGGGCACAAAAGAAAGGAATCGCAGAAATTCATATACATAATTTGCGTGATTATGCTTTCGACCGTTATCGCAAAGTAGACGATTATCCCTTTGGAGGATTTGCCGGTATGGTGATGAAAATTGAGCCGATAGACCGATGTATTTCTGCCCTGAAAGCAGAGCGTGAATACGATGAAGTAATTTTTACAAGTCCCGATGGAGAACAATTCGATCAACCAATGGCAAACTCTCTCTCGCTTGCCAAAAACTTAATCATTCTATGCGGGCATTTTAAGGGAATAGACTACCGAATCCGTGAACATTTCATTACGAAAGAAATTAGCATTGGTGACTATGTTTTGACAGGAGGTGAACTTGCAGCGGCTGTTATTGCCGATGCGGTAGTTCGTATTATCCCCGGAGTAATTTCTGATGAGCAATCTGCTTTGTCTGATTCTTTCCAAGATAATTTATTAGCTGCTCCTGTCTATACACGCCCGGCCGAGTACAATGGATGGGCTGTTCCTGATATACTCTTATCAGGGCACGAGGCAAAAATAAAAGAATGGGAACTTCAGCAGTCTTTAGAGCGAACTCAACGTTTAAGACCGGATTTGCTAAAATAAAAAATAAATATAAAAAGCAAGGAGGTGCAGACGGTATCCATTACCCTCTGCACCTCCTTGCTTTTAGGAACACACCTACTTAAAGTTCTACTTCAGCTCTTCAAGTTCATCAAAGTATAGATGTAGTCTTCCCACCCGCAATAAAGCTTTTCTGCATATTCTAAACCTTCATTTTTATAAAAACGAACCATTTCATCGGGAAAAAACATTTAAAGTTATCATTTGATACCCTTGCATAAAGTTGCAGGTGCAACTTATTTAGAAGTCAAAGTTCATCGGGCTACAAGAACAAAAAGCCCCGCAAGGATAAAGAGTAATACTTCAAAACATCCTTGCGGGGCCAACTTATATAAAGGTAAAACTATTACACTTCTAATACACCTATGATATCTTTTACAGATGTATACCCATGACGCTCTAAATAGTCATTAATACCTTCTGATACTTTGACAGTAACAGCAGGGTCTATAAAGTTTGCCGTACCAATCTGTATGGCGGTAGCACCTGCAAGCATAAACTCTACCGCATCTTTCCAATCCATGATGCCACCTAATCCTATGACAGGAATATTTACCGCTTTAGCTACTTGCCAAACCATACGCAGAGCAATCGGTTTTACTGCCGCGCCACTCATGCCGCCCGTAATGGTCGAAAGAACAGGACGACGTTTCTCTGCGTCGATTGCCATCCCCAACAACGTATTTATCAAAGAGACACTATCGGCACCCGATGCTTCGGCAGCCCGTGCAATCTCAGTGATATCTGTCACGTTAGGTGATAACTTTACAATCAACGTTTTTTTATACACCTCACGAACAGCTTTCACCACCTCCGAACAGCCTTTGGCAGAAACACCGAAAGCCATACCTCCCTGCTTTACATTAGGACAGGAAATGTTCAATTCGATGGCCGGAATCTTATCAAGCTCATTGATAATTTCTGCTGTCTTGGCATAGTCTTCTACAGCCGAACCTGAGACGTTTACAATCATATTGGTATTGATATCCTTTATCTGTGGATATATGTGCTCCACAAAGTAATTTACGCCCTTATTTTGTAATCCTACAGCATTGAGCATTCCCATGGGGGTTTCTGCCATACGCGGATAAGGATTTCCTTCACGATGGTGAAGAGTAGTACCCTTTACAATGATACCGCCAATCTTTTCTAAATCTACAAAGTCCTCAAACTCTTTTCCGTAGCCAAATGTACCTGATGCCGTCATAACAGGATTGGACATCATCAAACTGCCAATATTTACGCTTAAATCTGCCATAATAGTTTCTTTATATTAAATACAGGACCATCTTTACAAACACACAGGTGACCTTCGTCCGTGTTTTCCACACAACATAAACATGCACCCACGCCACACGCCATCATGTTCTCCAATGACACCTCGCATTCGATACCATTGGCTTTGGCATATTTGGCAACTGATACCATCATAGGCTTCGGACCACAAGTATATATCATGTTAAAGCTATTGTTGTTCAACAGACTATGTCCGGTCACATAACCTTGTTCACCCATACTGCCGTCTTCAGTGGTGGTATAAACCTCACCCAGCTTCTCAAATTCTTTTAATTGCAACAGATCCTTAGAGGAACGTGCACCCAACAGAAAGGTTGGCTTACAGCCGGCCTTTGCAAGTTCTACCCCTAACATAAGCATAGGAGCAGTACCTACACCACCACCCACTAGCAAAGGCTTGAATGCCGTAACATCCTTGGGTATAGTAAATCCGTTGCCTAAAGGCATTACTACATTAACGATGTCACCCTGCTTTACAGTTGCCAATTTACGTGTACCGTCACCAACCAACTGTACCAGGAACCATACTTCGTTTGTTTTCTTATCCACATAGTTAATGGAAATCGGACGGCGCAGAAAAGTAGTATTAGAGCCGTCAATCCGTATCTCAGCAAACTGACCCGGCAACATTTCGGGTAACGGGTTAGCCTGAGTCATTTTAATCAGAACATAATTGGCATGCAATTTAATGTTCTGTGTAACCACAAGGTCTAAAATATATTTTTTCATGAAATAAAATTGGGTAAATTCGTTTTTCAATGCAAAGATACACGAATTTACCCAATTAGTTATCTGTGGGAGGGCATTTTAGTAAAATGCAAGCTATTTTTCCGGGCGAAAGGTTTCATAAGTACCATTATCGAAGAAAATTCTTATTTCAGTGATTTTTCTGGCAGGTTTTTCTATGTACTTAATCTCCTCACGCACAATCTCTTTAGGGGGAATAGTAGAGGCTTTAACCTCAATTTCCTTGCGATATTCTGGCACATTCGTCCCATTGGACGCAAATAATGAATTCTCGTCAAACAATGGTCCGGGAAAACTACCATTATTATCCGAGTCCACATCGGTCTCCATTTCTCCTTCACCATAGAGAAGCCAATCCAAACTAATGTAATCACAAGCCTTGTGTATTTTCATGACTACCTCCAGGCTCGGATTATTCCTACCACTCAGGATATGAGAGAGAGAAGAAGGCGAAATTCCTATCTTATCTGCAAATTGCGCAGCAGTCATACCTTCTTTTTGGACGATTTGAGCTATTCTTTCCTTCATTTACAAAAGTAATAAGTCAGATTATATAGATACAAAAGTAATTCTTATAATTCGGATTTGCAAATTTACAATATATAAATGTATAGTTTATACTTGTATTTATTAAATTTACATATTTAAATAACGCTGTGTTTACAAGCGTAAACTGTCCTAAAATAGCGATAATCTTAACTTTAATTATATAGGTGTAAAACACTCATTATACGGACATTATAAATTAGATATACACACAATATACAAATGAAAACATCGAAAAGAGCAACCTTTTTACATTTTCTTTATTAACTGCTTTATGAACAGGTAATAATTTATTGGTTTTCAGTAAAATATCAGCTAACATATAAGCTTAAATAAATATACATACACATTTATAACCTTGCGCTTTACAAGAGAACATATCTCTATTTACAACTATAAAATATCAGTTTGTAAATATGGTAATCTACAAAGTTATCTATATCTACTGCTGTTTACAATCATATATTTACTGTTGGAAATATAAAAATTCGCCAATCATGAATTTTACCTCCTGAAGAAGAGAGGCACACCTCTTCATCTGATTCCGCAAGCCCTCGTACCAACAGACATTTTACCTACACATATATGCGCATAGGGTTACACGTGCATATGCATAATATGTATATTGATCAGGTTCTGTAATATCTGTATCAGGATTTAATTAGTTTGTCTCCCTCTCTTGACAAACTCTTTTTATGTGATATAATTTGCAACTCGCCAAACTTAAAAATAGAGAAATACTTTCATTTTCACGAACAAGCACCCGCTTCTCAGCAAATACACGATTCTCAAGAAGCAAAATTCCATATAACTACCTAATTATAAATAAGATAAACTTAATTTTCAGTATCAACAAAAAGAACAATCTAGAAATTTGTAAGAGAAGATACCTATCAGGACAACCCCAACAAGCACAAAGAAGAAACAAGATAATAAATATGTAAAATAATATCAATATGCGACAAAGGCAGTTAGCAAGAAAAGAAATACTATAAAGAAGTCCCGATGCTCTCCCATCACAAAGAACATCGGGACTTCTTTTCTTCCACCGACAACTCTACCTAATGAAGAATTTTATAAACAAGTTCCCGGAGTAACTCCCCATCTCCCAAAGAAGAATTTCCCACCCCTTTCGACTTGGCATCGCAGTAACGAATTTCACCAATTATCTGCATCACCTTTACTCCGCTATATTTCCTCATAGCAGCCAGATAGTCCTTAGATTGCCAAGGAGATTTCAGTCCCAACTGAGCAGCAATACCTTGTTCCGATTTCTCGGGAGCATAATATGCCAGCATTAAATTAGAGAAGAAATTAAATAACACAGACAATGTCATCTGCAGAGGATTAGTCTTAGGATTCTCCTCAAAATATTTTATTATCTGATTTGCCTTAAATACATCCTTTATAATCAGAGCATTTCTAAGCTCATAGTTATTATAATCCTTGCTTATGCCTATATTCTGCTCTATTTGCTCCGGTGTGATTCGTTTTTGCCCTTTAGGAAGAGTAATAATAAGTTTTTCCAATTCTCCTGCCATTCTACTCAAATCCGTACCGACAAACTCAGCCATCATTTCGGATGCTTTCGGCTCAATCTCGATAGATTTACGCTTTAAATAAGAAGTGATAAAGCCAGCCAATTGAGTATCCTTTATCTTCTTTGATTCAAAAAGCACACCCACTTTCTCTATCTCAGCTGCCAATTTTTTTCTTCTGTCCAGAACACCATGCTTATGACACAGCACCAAAATGGTAGATTCCAAAGGCTTCTGCAAATAATAAGACAGCTCATCTATATTTTTGACACCTTGTGCTTCCTTTACTATGACAACCTGATATTTAGACATCATAGGATAACGCTTGGCGGCATTGATAATGGTAGCTATGTCCGTATCAGCACCATATAGAATCGTTTGGTTAAATTCCTTTTCATTTTCATTTAACACTGTTTGGGCAATATACTCAGAGATTCTGTCTATATAATAAGACTCTTCTCCCATAAGATAATACACCGGCTTATAAATACGATTTTTCAAGTCACGGGCTATTTCTTCGTAAGTGGTTTCTTTTGCCATAATAAGTAAAATTACCAGTCAAATTTCAAGTGTTTAACCGTCTTCTTTTCATCAATGATCATACGCATGGAAGCAATACCAATCTCTACATGCTCCTTCACAAACTGTTGCGTTACAATGTTGTCGCTCTTGTCGGTTTTCACCCCTTCCGGAATCATCGGTTGATCTGATACTAAAAGTAATGCGCCGGTAGGAATATGATTATAAAAGCCGGTAGTAAACAAAGTAGCCGTCTCCATATCCACACACATGGCACGAGTCTTAAGAAGATACTTTTTAAACTCTTCATCATGCTCCCAAATGCGACGATTAGTAGTATATACAGTCCCCGTCCAATAGTCACGAGCATGGTCGCGAATAGCAGACGAAACAGCACGTTGCAACATAAATGCCGGCAATGCAGGAACTTCAGGCGGATAATAGTCATTAGAAGTTCCTTCTCCACGGATGGCAGCTATTGGCAGAATCAGATCTCCCAACTTATTTTTTTTATCTATCCCTCCACACTTTCCAAGAAAAAGGCATGCTTTAGGCTGAATTGCCCCTAGCAAATCCATGATAATAGCCGCATTGGGGCTACCCATTCCAAAATTAATGATAGTCATCCCCTCCGCACTGGCAGATATCATATTGGCATCACGCCCCAACACCGGAACACCGAATTTCTCGGCAAACAACTCCACATATTTATTGAAATTGGTCAGAAGTATATACTCTCCGAAATCTTCCAGGCTTCTTTTTGTGTAGCGAGGAAGCCAGTTTGCTACAATTTCCTCTTTTGTTTTCATAATCTTTTGTATTTTTGTACCGGTTATACCGAATTATACTTATTGCAAATTTACTAAATGTTATCATTAAACTTACCATCCTACGAAGCTAAAATAGTACAGCGCAACGGAAAAAATGTTATTTTCGATACGCTCCGAAAAAGATATGTCGCCCTTACCCCGGAAGAATGGGTAAGACAACATTTTGTTCATTTTCTGACGGATTATAAAGGTTATCCTAAAGGACTTCTTGCCAATGAGATACAATTAAACTTGAACGGAACAAAGAAGCGTTGCGACACTGTCCTTTACGATAAGAATTTGAGTGCAAAGTTGATAGTGGAGTACAAAGCCCCCCATGTAGAAATAACACAAGCGGTATTCGACCAGATAACACGCTATAACATGGTATTGAAAGTGAAATATCTCATTGTGAGTAACGGTCTGAGTCACTATTGCTGCCAAATCGACTATAACACGCAAAGTTACGTCTTCTTGCCCGAAATTCCATCTTACTCCCAACTGTAGCCGGGGGAAGATCGATATATAAAATACAATACGGATTGCATAAAACATTACCGCCACATCAGTGACAGTAAGTTCTATGCAATCCGTTCGATATAAATAATAAATAACTTATTTCTTGACAGACTCTAAATGCTGTTCCGATACTACACCGGCCAATTCAGGGTCAATCATGATACGACCGCAATATTCGCAAACGATAATTTTCTTACGCATGCGAATATCCAATTGCTTCTGAGGCGGAATCTTGTTAAAACAACCGCCACATGCATCGCGTTGTACATAAACAATACCCAAACCATTACGAGAGTTCTTACGGATACGTTTAAACGCCTGCAATAAACGAGGTTCTATAGTAGTTTCCAACACTTTAGCCTTTTCACGAAGCTTTTCTTCCTCCTGTTTTGTTTCAGAAACAATTTCTTCCAGTTCAGCCTTTTTCGCATCCAAGTCTTTCTTTCTTTCTTCCAAAGCTTCATTGCTTTGTGCGATTTCCTCATTCTTGGCCTTTTCGGTAGCTGTATATTCTTTAATACGCTTTTCGCAGAGTTCAATTTCCAATGACTGGAATTCAATTTCTTTTGTCAGCACATCATATTCACGATTATTGCGTACATTGTCTTGCTGAGATTTATATTTCTCTACAGAATTCTTAGCCGCTTCAATCTCAATCTTCTTTGTGGCAATATTTGATCTCAGCTCTTCTATTTCAGCTTTAATCTTTTCGATACGGGTACTCAAACCTGCTACTTCATCTTCAAGGTCTTGTACTTCAAGAGGAAGTTCACCTCTCAGCGTCTTAATCTTATCGATTTCGGACACCATGGTCTGTAACTGGTATAAAGCTTTCAATTTCTCTTCTACCGTCAATTCACTCGGGTCTTTCTTTGCTTCTCTAGCCATAGTTTTTCTTACAAATATTTAATGGGATTAGTGTTTACCCGCGTCATCTGGACTTCCAGTGCCGGAAACATTTCCCGTATGATTGAATAAAATATTTCTTTTGTATATTGTTCACTTTCATAATGTCCTATTTCAGCTATCAAAATATCATTCTCATAATTAAAATAGTCATGATACTTCACTTCACCGGTAATAAAAACATCTGCTTTACCAACCGCACGAGGCAACAAAAACGCACCTGCACCAC
>ENA-UEPQ01001234-UEPQ01001234.1-human-gut-metagenome-genome-assembly--contig:-NODE-1234-length-11431-cov-78.943544_pt1 | contig 11431 bp, 7 predicted proteins | sample MGYA00242903_ERZ507922 | MGnify/ENA primary metagenome ERZ507922 (study PRJEB26167, sample SAMN06115483) | human gut metagenome | host: Homo sapiens | place: China:Sichuan | collected 2014-10-16... | reverse complement strand
CGCATCGACCGCACCACGAGCTTCGAGCACTTCATCCGTCTTCTCGACATGATCAAGGGCGTTCATCATGAAAACTTTGTCATTGCCGCCGAAAAGCGCGGCTAAGGCAGGCAGTGAAACCCGCACGGCGTTCGCCGCGGCCTGCGCGCTCTACCTCCCGTGCCTGACGCTCGCCGTCTGGGGAGCGTCCCTCGCGCCCGCACCCGCCTCCGTCGGCGCAGAGGGCATTTTGCTCGCCGTCGCCCAGTTCGAGAGCGCCGCGGCGGCCCCCGCCACCGCCGCCGAACTCGCTGCGGTGCCCGAGCCGGAACCTGAGCCCGAGCCTGCGGCGGAACCCGAACCCGAGCAGGCCGCGGAGTCTGAACTCAAGCCTGAACCCGAGCCTCAGCCGGAACCGGATCCCGAACCTCAGCCTGAACCTGAACCGGAACCTGAGCCGCCCCTGCCTGCGCCCGAACCCATTCCCGAACCCGTTGAGGTCGTCAAGCCCGTGAGGAAGGTGACCGTGACCCGAAGGCCGCCCGAAAAGCGGCCGGAGGCAAAACGCCCCGATCGTCCCCGCAGGCATCAAGCGCCGGAAGTCGCGGCTCCCGTTCCTGCAGGCCCCGCTGTTGCGGCGGCGCCCGCCGCCGCACCTGTCACCGTGTCCGCACCCGCCGCTCCTGCCGAACCCGCGCTTCTCGTCGTGGGCAGGGACGGGGATCCGTTTCTCGGCGAAGTGCGAGAGGCCGTTCTCTCCACGCTTGAATATCCGCGCGAGGCCCGCCGCATGAGAAGGCAGGGCACCGTGACCGTGCAGTTCGTGATCGGCCCCGATGGGCGCGTGAGCGGCATCTCGGTCCATGAAGGGAGCGGCCACGACATGCTCGACCGCGAAGCCTGCGCCGCCGTCGCGCGCGCAGCCTCCCTCTGGGGGAGCCCCGGTCGCACCGTGCGCATCCGCATGCCCGTGGTCTTTACGCTGAAAAAGGGAAGGGGATGATGAGGAACAAACTTCCGGCCGCGACTCTTTTCGCTCTTGCGTGCTCGATCGGGGCTGCTCGGACAGCCGAGCCCGTCTGTACGATGAGCTTCCTGAAGGGAAGCGTGACCGAGTCGGGGAACCGTCCCGTCACGGTCTTCTACGTGACCGACGGCGCAAGGCTCGGTCCCGCCGTCGACGGCGTTTGCCGACTGCTCTCGGGCACGAAGGGATCCAAAACGGAGTGCGCGACAGTCGCCGTTGACGTTCCGGAGCGCACCGCCTTTCTCACGCCCACGGCCTCGAGTCTCGGGCGCAGCGGACTCGAAACGGGCGGGCCGCCCGCGGGCGGACGCGCGGCCGAGCTCGTCGAATGTCTGGAAAAGATCGTGAAGCCCGAAGTGAAGAGGCGGCTCGAAGGCCGCGCCGTGACGCACGTTCTCATGGGACACTCCTTCGGAGGTCTCTTTGCACTCTCGACGATGGCTTCACGCCCCGAGCTCTTTGACGCCTGGGTGGCCGCCGATCCGTCGCTCTGGTGGGACGGCGGCGTGCTCATTCGAATGCTGGAGGACAAACCGGCTGCGGGGCACTCCGGCGCCTTCGTCTACGCGGGCTTCGGCTCTGCCCTGAGGAAGACGGGTGGCACGACGGCGAGCCGGAATCTCGCCTCCGAAGACCGCTTCAGGGCGGCGCTCGAGGGCTTTGCCGGGCCCGATGCGAAGGTTGTCGTGGAGGACTATCCGCGCGAGACTCACGGCACGATCGCGGTCCCCGTGTTTCACGAGGCGATGAAGCGGCTTCTCATCCGAGGAGTGGCAGGAGTCGCGAAACAGCCCGTCGAAGGCAGTGACGGGCGGTAGGAAGGAAGTGTACGAATGAAAGAACGCCCGGCCCTCCGTGAGGAGGACCGGGCGTTTCGTCAGGTCGGAACCGTGAGCGGTCGATTAGAAGTCGACGCGCATCGTGGCCTCGATGGCGTGGTTCTGACGGCCGGCGTCACCGGCGGAGAGACCGTAGCTCATGCCGAGGTTGAGGTTCTTGTAGGTGGACATGTAGCCGACCTTGAGGTCGCCCACGAAGCTGCCCGAAACGTCGTAGTCGATCGTGTCGGTCGTGGAGGAGCCTTCAAGCGTGTAGGACGATTCCGTGTCGCCGAAGCGGCCGCGGAGCGTGACGTCAACATAGGGCTTGACCTCGAAGGTCTGGAACATGAAGGACGGGGTCTGGACCGTCACGCCCACGGGCACTTCGAAGATCGTGGCCTTGTCTTCGGACACGTCGAAGAGCTTCGTGGTGCCGGCGGCGATTTCATAGTCGTCCATGTCGACGATCGAGAGGCGGGCGCCGGCGTGCGGCGTCAGCGTGAAGGCGCCCGTCTTGAACTCGCGTTCGGCACGGATGCCGGCGGAGAGGGCCTTGGCCTTGAGTTCGGAGGCGAGCTCGAGGTTGCCGAGCTGCATCGTCACGTCGCCGTCGGTCGTCACATAGGAGAGCGTGCCGATAACGTTCGTCTCACCGTACATGCGGGAGCCCCAGAGGTGCAGGCCGACGTTCTTGACATCGGTCGAGACGGGGAGGACGTCGCCTTCGCCGTCGGCATCACCCGACTGGTAGGAGGCGGCGGCACCGATCGTCCAGCCGTTCTTCAAATGGGTGTCGAAGCCGCCCATGATGCCGTAGGTGTCAAGGGAGTAGCCGTAGGCGGAGCCGCCCATGGAGAGGTCGTCCGTCTTGAGGCGGGCGCCCATCGGCTGGACCCACCAGCCGCCCATTTCCTTGGGCATCGTGGCGGCATGATGCTCGATCATGTCGGCCGTGTAGCCCTGGAAGTCAACCGTCATGGCCTTGACGCCGGAGATGGCGCCCAGACCCGTCACGGAGTTGATCATGCTGCTGATCTCCTGGAGCGAGGCGCCCGTGGAGAGGATCTGGTTGATCAGTTGGGTGTCGGGACCCGTGGAGCGTTCGCCGGCGAAGATCTTCGAGACGAGGTTCTTCGCGGAGACGTTGAGGCCGGAGCCTTCGACGGTCTTGCCGCCCGCAACGATCATCCATTCTCCTTCGGAGTTCTTCTCAATCGTGAAATTGTCGCCGACCTGGTCCTTCCAGGCGTCGGCGGCGGTGAGCTCGCCCATCACGAGCTTGTCCTTGAGGGCGTCACCCTGCTCGAAGTTCTCGAAGAGCTTGTAGGCGCCCCAGGTGAGGTTGGCGCCGTCAAGCGTGACCTCGACATCCTGTCCGGCTGTGATCTGACCCTTGAGGCCGTCGGCCGTGAAGAGTGCGTTGCGGTTGAAGTTGGCCGCGTCGAACTTGAGCGTCGTGTCGCCGGCGAACGTGAGCTCGGCACCGACCTTCTCAGCGTCGGAAGTGGAGTCGGGCGTATTCGTGGCAGGGCCGCCGAAGGTCACCTTGGAATCTTCACCGAACACGACGGGCGCGCCGACTTCAAGGACGAAGGTCGGAGTGCTCGTAGTGGTCTTGGTGGTCGTCGTGTCGGCCTTGATCTTGTCAGCCATGGACGTGGCGACGTTGAGACCGAGGTAACCGGATTCAGCCGTCAGCGTGCCGTTGATCTTGTCGGTCTTGTGGATGATGACGTCGGAGCCCTTGATGTTGAGCGTGCCGTTGCCGAGCGAGAGGGAGCCGACTTCAACGCGGGATTCGCCTTCGATGTTCAGCGTCTGGGTGCCCATGGCCTGAGTAATGGCATCGAGCTTGACGGAGCCGCGGTCTTCTTCAGGCTTGTTGCCGCCTTCGCCTGCGCCTTCACGGCTGGTCACGACCTTAGACGTGGTGGGCTCGACGGAGGTCGAGGCAAACGTGATCGAGCCGATGGCGACGTCGCTGCCCTTGATCGTCTGGGTGGCGTTGGTGTGCGTGATGTCCTTGATTGCAAGCTTGTCGGTTTCAGTCTTGATGGAATTGTCGTAGGACTTCTTGAACGCCTCAAGCTGCTTTTCGTTCATCTTGCCGAGGAGCTCTTCAAGCTTCGTGGCGTAGTTGTCCTTCGTCCAGTCTTTGAGCCCGAGCTTGGTGATGTCGATGTCTTCAGCACCGGAGTCAGGGAGGTCGTTGACAGCCCCGACCGCAGTGCTGACGAAGCCCGTGAGCGTTGCAACCTTGACGGACGGCGTCACCTTGAGGGACGTCGAATTGAGCGTGAGGCTGCCGAGCGACAGGGAAGGCGTATAGCCATGGTCGGCGAAGTCGTTGACTTTGCTGCCGGAAATCTCGAGCTGGGCGTTGTTGTAGACCGTGACGGAGCCGAACTTGGTGACATCCCAGGAACCCTTCTTGTCCGTGTCGGCATCGCCTTCTGCGGTGCTCTGGGCGGGCTTCTTCCATTCGGCCGCATAGCCGGAGAGCGTGACGGTGCCCTTATTGTAGTCGCCATCGGCAACGATCTTGCCGTTGTTGGTGTCCTTGTTGTCGTCAATCTGCTTGAAGGCCTGAGCCTTGCCGAAGGTGAGGGAGGCGCCGGGGGCGAGGTACTTGTTTTCGGCCTTGGAGAGGTCGAAAGAGCCGCCGTTAGCGAAGGAGCTCACGATGAGGCCCTTGTTGACGGTGAACTTGCCGCCTTCGGTCACCTTAACGAGGTCGCCGATGGTGGCGTTTTTGGCGGCCATGCCGTACTCGAGGTAGTCGGCGGAGAGGGTACCCTTGTTGCCGACGGTGACGGCATCGTTCTTCTGGGCGTTGATGGTGCCCCAAGTGGATGTGCCGTTGATCTGTGCCGTGCCGGCATCCTTGGTAATGGTGAGGCTGGAGCCGCTGTCAAGAGCGCCTTCTTTATTGACGAAATTGCCGCCTTCATTGAGCGTGACCTTGCCGTAGGTCACGCGGACGCGCGTCTTGTCGTCTTCGCCTTCCTTCTTGTCGGCTTCGGTCTTGAGCTTGTAGCCCTTGTCTTTGTTCGTCAGGGTGGCGTTCGTGAGCGTGATGTCGCCCATGACGACGGAGGCGGGGGCGGCTTCAAGATCGGTCGTCTTGTCGAGGCCGTTGATCGTCAGATTGTTGTTGATCTTGAGCGTGCCCGTGTTGACGAGGGAGCCGGTGACCGTGATCGCCTTGTTGGCTTCGAGCGTGCCGTTGTTGACGAACGTGCCGCCTTCAGCGACGTTAAGGCCAACGTTGAGCGTCAGGCTGGAAAGGTTGTTGGTGAGCTTGCCAGCAGTCTTGTCGTCCGTGCCCTTGCCGATCGTGATCGTCTTGTGGCTCGCGTCGGTGCCTTCGCCGATCGTGACCGTGCCGGAGGCGTTCGTGAATTTGTCGTCGAACTTCTTGGCCCAAGCTTCGTCCCAGGTCTGTTCGTTCTGGACCGTGCCCGCGACGGTCTTGTCGGTGGTGCTCTCGGCGGTGCCGATGGTCAGCTCGACATTCGTTTTGGCTTCTTCGGTTTCGCCGGCCATGGCGCCTGCGGAGAAGACGGCGAGCGTGGTCAGGACGGCCGCGACGAGCGGCTTCCTGGAGAAGGTGGCGTTGCTCATTGATTTATCCTTTGTTGACGACCCTGGTGTCGTACATGAGTGGCAAATACCCGCAAGGATACCAAAGACAGGCGTTGGGAAGAGCGCCTCTCTGGGGTCGCCTTGACCTGCATCAGCTGCAGGGACGACCAAAACCCTTGGAAGGGTGGTGATCCTGCTCAAGTTTCGGGATGCCCCTCTTGTGGAAAACCCTTATCCTAGTCTCCTGAGAAGGGCAGGACGTCGAGGAGACGGGCGCTGTCGGCGTTCAAGCGCATTCGCGCAAATGTCTGTATCCTTTCGTCATCATGGAGAACGGACGGCAGGATCCTCTTATGTAGTGGTCGTCCGGCGAAATCAGATTTAGGAGACCTGAAGATGGGACTCGACTTGTACGCGGGCACCTTCACCCGTTATTACACCCGCAACTGGAAGACGGTCGTGGAGGCCTGGGCCGAAGCCAACGGCGTCGACTTCAAGCGCACGGAGGCCGAGGACGAGGAGAAGCTCTCCCCGGAGGAGGTGCAGGAGATCGTCTGTGCATGGCGCGACGAGATGCTTCAGGCGGTGACGCCTGAAAACCAGCTTCCCGAGACCTGGGAGGAGAGCAACGACAAGGCCTACTACACGGACAAGCCCGACTGGGATGCCTTCGGTGCGATGTTGCTCGTAACCGCCGCCCACACGTACGAGGAGACGATTCCCGAAACGCTCGAAAAGGGCTGGGACTTCACCGAACATCCGCTCATCAAGCGCCTTGCCGAGGACCACGAGCACGTCTACTCGCTTTTCCGCAGCGTGATGGTCTGGGTTCCGATCACGAAGTCCACGATGGTCTTCCGCGGTCCGATGCCCACGGGCAATGAGGTGATGATCGGCACGCTCAGCGCGCTTGAGCAGGAACTCGAGCACATCAACGAGATCTGCTGGCTCGCCAAGGAGGAGACGATCCTCTCGTGGACCGAAACCGAGGGCTATCCTGCCAAGACGCTCAAGGACGTCGAGACGGGCGCCGAGGATGGCAAGAAGGAGACCTACAGCACCGAGTCACTCGCCAAGTTCGCCTTCTCGATCTTCTGGCGTGCCATGAAGTTCGCAAAGGAGAACCGCACGCCGGTGCTCTTCGACTACTAAGCCGACCGTCGAGCAAGACCGCAAGCCGATTCCGAATTCTCATTCGGGATCGGCTTTTTTTTATTCATTCGGGATCGCCCGGATGGAGGTGACGGTGCTTTTGGACATGGAGTTTTTTCTCGGCTTCAGGAATGGTGAGGCTTAGAAAACGGTCTTGTGTGGTAAATCAGCAACAAGTGCAATGAAGCAGAAGACGGCAAATGCCGTTATATTTCAACAGCTTAAGTTTTCTGGGGGGGCAGGGTTTCCCCGCCTGTGCGGGAGACATGAAATCGCGGAAACTTCGCCGCACATTGTGCTACGGCACGGTTGTCAAACATAACAAGAGGAATGGCGAAATGAATTCTACATTCAAGATTGTCTTTAACAGGGCGCGCGGCGCCATGACGGTTGTCAACGAGATGACGAAGTCCCATCAGACGGGCAGAAAGGCCGCAGTGGCCGTTGCCGTTGCAGGCGCTCTGGCGTTCTCGGCAGGCGTTCAAGCGACCGTGTATGTCGAAGGCCAGGGTCAGGATGTCACCGTCACCGAGGGGGACGTCAACTCTCAGGACAGTAAAAACCGTGTGGTCGGCGGTTGGAAGGACTGGAGCGACACCGCTCAGCAGGCTGCGCTCAACAACACGGTGACCGTTCAGAGCGGCCAGTGGAACATGGCGATCGGCGGTCACTATACCTCTGATCGAGATCAGGTCGACCATTCCGCAGTGCAGAACACGCATGTCGTGATCAACGGCGGTGAGGTCTATGCCGTGGTCGGCGGTACGGGCGGCAGCGACAATCTTGAGGTCACCCGCATCAACGAGAACGCCGTCGCAAGCGTGACCATCAACGGCGGCTCCTTCGGAACCACCAACTACACAACCGACTGCACGGAGCTCTTCGTACTTGGCGGCGACCTGATGAAGCACAAGGGCGACGCTTTTGGTGGCAATATCAACGCCGAGGCCGAGTCGGAGATCGGCGCCACTCGTGTCACGATCAAGGGCGGCACCTTCAACAGTGCCGTTGTGGGCGGCAGTGCAGCCATCGTCTACTACGGCAATGCCAACAAGGGTGCAAAGACCACGGTCGGCACGACGAACGTGACGATTGAAGGCGGCACGTTCAACCACGGCATTGTCGCCGGCGGTCTGGCGTCCGGTCACAAGACGCATTCCTTCGTGAAGGAGGCGAACCTCAGCATCATTGCCAAGGACAAGGCCCTCGTGGTCAATAAGAGCATTTTCGCGGGTGGTCTTGTGCGTGACGATGCTTATGGCAATCCCGCCGACAGCAGCTCCACGGTTGGACACGCCACCGTCAGGGTCGAAGGCGTCAAGGTCGGGGGCGGCATCTACGGCACCGATGCCGCCCTGTCCATGATGGGCAACAAACAGGGTTGGATGTACAGACCGCTGTTAAATACTGACGGTTCCGCGGCCACGGTCCTGACCGACATGACGCTCGTGAACGTCACCGCCACGGAATCGATCCTCGGCAAGGATTCGACGCTGAACGTCCACGGCAAGGTTGAACTCGGCGAGCTGAAGGCCACGGGCGTCAAGATTTCGCTCTTCGACGCGCCCGCCAACACTCCCAAGGTCCAGACTTTCGCCGACGATGCTCCCCAGACGGGCACGCAGCTCAACCTCGACAAGCTGACCGGCACGGGCAACAGCTTCTACTTCGCCACCTCCGACGCGTCCGTCAATATTAAAGAGAACGGCAATGCCGAGTCTGAAACCGAGCCCCTGATCGACAGCATCACGGGCAGCGGTTCCGTGAACGACGACGTTGCGGGCGATCTCAATGAGCTCGCCTCCATGGTTACCGTCGGCGGCACGTCCGGTGCCGAGGTTCTCAAGAACACCGATCTCAAGCTCGAGTCCGGCGACGTGTTCGGCGAAACGACCGGCACGATCAACAAAGAGGGCAAGCTCGAGGACGTCAAGACGAGCGTCAACATGAACAATGTCCGTATTGCCGAATTCGCGATGAGGACGCCGATGCAGATTGCCCGCATCGAGTCGAACGACCTTCGCAAGCGTCTGGGCGACATCCGCTCGTCCGAAGGCGCCACCGGCGTCTGGGCCCGCTATGACGGCGGCCGCTTCTCCGGCGGTGAGTTCGAGAACAAGTTCAACAAGGTCCAGGTCGGTGCCGACACGGCGCTTGCCGCCTACGGCTCCCGTCTCGGCCTGTCCTTCAGCTACACGCAGGGCGACGCCGACATGTCCGGCATGTCCGGCATCTCCGCCGACACCGACGCCTACAGCCTTGCAGCCTACGGCATGTGGTTCGGCGAAGCCGGCCAGTTCGCCGACGTGATCGGCCGCGTGGGCACGGTGGACACGGATCTTGCCACCCGCACCTACAAGACGAACTACGACCAGCTGATGCTCTCGCTCTCGGGCGAATTCGGCTGGCGCTTCGACCTGACGGACACGTTCTACGCCGAACCGTCCGCCGAGCTCACCTATACGCGCGTTGACGGCGAAACGTTCAAGGCCAACAGCAACACGCTCGGCATCGACGACTACGACTCCATGGTCGGCCGCATCGGCGCGACCGCGGGCCTGAACTGCTCGCAGGGCCGCGGCGGCGTGTACGCCCGCTTCGGCGTTGCGCACGAGTTCATGGGCGACGGCAGGTTCACGGCCGTGAACGCCGCCGGCACCGCCGCCGATCCGATCGAAGTCGACGGCAAGGACACCTGGGTCGAGTACGCCGTGGGTGCGAACTTCAACATCACGAAGCAGACCTACGTCTGGGCCGACCTTGAGCGCACGTCCGGCGCCGAAGTCGACGAGGACTGGCGCGCCACCATCGGCGTTCGCCACGCCTTCTGATGTCCGACTGACGCCGCAGGCATGACGTCCGTCATGCCGCGGCGAAGGTTGCCATGACAAAAAGGGGCCCGCCCTCTCATCAGCCGATGAGAAGGCGGGCCCTTCCTTTTTGCGTCTTGAGTTCCTTTCCGTTCTCATTCTCCGTAGAGCCATTCGTCGAGGTCCCACCACAGTTCGAAGAAGACGCGGGAGAGGAGGGCTGCGTCGCCGTAGGCGTCGTGGTGTCCCCCTCGAGCACCGAGTCCGTACCATTCGAGCAGAGCGTCGAGCCCGTTGCGGCGGCGCTCCGACGGAACCGCCCTGGCGAGCACGAACGAGTCGATGACGGTGCAGCAGTCCTCAAATCTCGGCGCGCCGGGACGCGTGGCCTGAAGCTCCCGGTTGAGCCAGAGAAGGTCCATCGTGCGGTCATGGATCACGACGGTCTTGCCGCGCACGGCTTCGAGCAGCTCGTCCGCACGGGCCGCAAACTCGGGACAGTGCTCGAGCTCGCAGTCCTGAATGCCGTGCACGCGCCTTGCGCGAGCCTGGGAGCGGCGGTGCGGGTTGCACCGAAAGTGCAGGCCACCCGTGATGTTCTGCTCGACGTCCGTCTCGACGAGACCAACCTCGATGAGGCGCCCGTTGCGTCCGCCCGTCGATTCGGTGTCGAGAAAGACGAGGGACTCGGCCCTGTCGAGCGCCGCATGCACGCCTTCGAGCCTCGCGCGGCGCTCCGCCTCCGACGTGAGAAGGTCGGGATTGAAATGCGTTCCCGCATGGAAAAGGCTCTTGCGAAGGACGTCGGCGTCGTCTTGTACGGGAAGGCGGGCAAGAAGCTTCGAGAGTTCGGGCAAGAGCGGCGCGGGCAGGACGGGACGTGCGGCGACGGGATGCCTTTCGGAAGGCAGAAGCGTTGCGGCAGAGGCGTTTGGAAGGACGGTATGCGGAAGAATGACGGTCATGGCGATGATTCTCTTGATGATGCATTTGCGCCATGTTAGGAGATAGTGCGTCAGTTCGTGACGCACAAGCGCGTCTTCGGGACGCCGTTCCGACTGCGTCAGGAGTTGACGCATGGGGGCCGATACTGAAGAAAACGGAGGGGGATCCGCAGGGGTCGCCACGTCAGGGCCCGCGCTCTCCTCCCGAATCTGGAGTCAAATACATGGAATACACCGCCTACAAGTTCCAACCGTCATTTATTGAGGAGCGTCTCAAGAGCTATAAGTCGAACCTGATGAAGTTCAAGGGACACGACGATCTCGTCGGCAATGCCGTCCGCGTCATTCGGGAGAGGCTCGAGAGTGATCCGCGCCGCTATCTTTCCTACGGTCCCTACTGGTGGGCCATCAAGAAGGTTCTGGTCGACAACGGCGTGCCGCTGGGGAAGGTCGACGACGAGGAGGTCAGGCTCGCCTACACGGGGACGACCGACGAGGAGACCATCGTGATGGCCGAGGAGTTCAGGAACGACTGTCTTGGCAACATGAAGCTCTACACCGACCGCTTCATGCTCGACGAGGAGTCGGGCAGGTGGTGGAGGCTTCGCGATCCCGACATGGCCGCGGCGAGCGCCATGGCTGCGCCGGACATCATCGATTACATGCGCGAGTTCTGACGCAGGCCCCGCCGCGGGGGCTTCGGTAGATGCGGGCGCCTTGCACGACGGGCGCCCGTGGTCGTTCCGCGCACCGGACTGTCGAGTGGCGCCTCTCCTGCTGAGGGTGTTGGGTGCATTCTCAGTCTTTTGGGTTAGGAAAAGACATCCTTCGGGATGTGTGGAATCGTTGCGGGCTGTGTCATAATCGAACACGTATGTCCCGCAAAAGGGCGCCACCGTCCCCCGAGGGCGTCCGCCGGCAGCGGGATCCTGACAGAAGACAGAATAGAAAAGGAAGTCCAGCCGTGGAATTCATCCTCAATCCGATCGTCATATCGGTCGTCGTGCTCTGCGCGCTCTGCCTTGCGCGCGTCAATGTTCTTCTCGCCCTGATTGCGGCCTCTCTGGTCGCGGGTCTCACGGGCGGGCTCGGCCTCACGAAGTCGATGGAGCT
>ENA-UEPQ01001230-UEPQ01001230.1-human-gut-metagenome-genome-assembly--contig:-NODE-1230-length-11451-cov-111.777563_pt1 | contig 11451 bp, 8 predicted proteins | sample MGYA00242903_ERZ507922 | MGnify/ENA primary metagenome ERZ507922 (study PRJEB26167, sample SAMN06115483) | human gut metagenome | host: Homo sapiens | place: China:Sichuan | collected 2014-10-16... | reverse complement strand
AACAATTATTTGAGAACATCAAAAAAAAGAAATCATTCCTCTGTGTAGGACTGGATACTGACATAAAGAAAATCCCCGAACACCTGTTGAAGGAAGAAGACCCTATCTTTGCTTTCAACAAGGCTATTATCGATGCTACAGCTCCTTACTGTATTGCATACAAGCCCAACCTGGCTTTCTATGAAAGCATGGGCGTGAAAGGATGGATTGCTTTTGAAAAAACAGTGAACTACATCAAGGAAAACTATCCCGACCAATTCATCATTGCCGATGCCAAACGTGGCGATATTGGTAATACCTCGGCTATGTATGCCCGTACTTTCTTCGAAGAGTTGAACATCGATTCTGTCACTGTTGCTCCTTATATGGGCGAAGACAGCGTAACTCCGTTCCTCACTTACGAAGGCAAATGGGTTATTCTGCTTGCTTTGACCAGCAATAAAGGTTCGCATGACTTCCAACTGACAGAAGATGCCAACGGAGAACGCCTGTTTGAAAAAGTGTTGCGCACCTCACAGAATTGGGCAAACGATGAAAACATGATGTATGTGGTAGGTGCCACCCAAGGACGTGCATTCGAAGATATCCGTAAGATTGTTCCCAACCACTTCCTGCTGGTACCGGGTATCGGTGCACAAGGCGGTTCATTGGAAGAAGTGTGCAAATATGGCATGAACAACACTTGCGGACTGATTGTCAACTCCAGCCGCGCCATTATCTATGCCGATAAAACTGAAAACTTCGCAAACGTAGCCGGACAAGAAGCCAAGAAAGTTCAGGCACAAATGGAAGAACAGTTGAAAGCAATCCTTTAATGAGTGAAAGAAAAATCATAAACGACCCCGTCTTCGGGTTTATCAATATCCCGAAGGGGTTGTTATATAATATTGTATGCCACCCGTTGCTGCAACGCCTTACACGCATAAAGCAACTGGGGTTATCTTCTGCTGTGTATCCGGGAGCGCAACACACCCGGTTTCAGCACTCGCTGGGAGCCTTCTATTTGATGAGTGAAGCCATCAGCCATCTTACAGCCAAAGGTAATTTCATTTTTGACAGCGAAGCGGAAGCTGTTCAGGCGGCTATTTTGCTTCACGATATCGGACACGGACCTTTTTCGCATGTTCTGGAGAACACACTGGTCACAGGAGTTTCGCATGAAGAAATTTCACTGATGCTGATGGAGCGTATCAACAAAGACTTAAAAGGACAGCTCAATCTTGCTATCCAAATCTTCAAAGACGAGTACCCCAAGAAGTTTCTTCATCAATTGGTAAGCGGACAACTGGATATGGACCGGTTGGACTATCTGCGCCGCGACAGTTTTTATACCGGAGTAACGGAAGGCAATATCGGTTCGGCGCGTATCATCAAGATGCTGGACGTAAAAGACGATCATCTGGTAGTCGAATCAAAAGGAATCTACTCCATAGAGAACTTTCTGACATCACGCCGCTTGATGTATTGGCAAGTCTACCTGCATAAAACATCCGTAGCCAGCGAAAAGATGCTCATCAGTACGCTGCTCCGTGCCAAAGAATTAGCCTCAAAAGGAGTCGAATTGTTTGCTTCCCCGGCTTTGAAGTTCTTCCTGTACCATTCCATTGGTAAAGAAGAATTTTATAATGATTCTAATTGTCTAGAATATTTTATTCAATTAGACGACAACGATATATGGACTGCACTGAAAGTATGGAGCAGCCACAGTGATATTATACTCTCTACTTTGAGTCGCGGACTCATCAACCGTCATCTCTTTAAAGTAGAAGTCACCTCTTCCCCCATCTCGAAAGAAAGAAAGGAAGAATTGCTTTCAAGGATATGTAATCAGTTATATATCAACAGGAAAGAAGCGAATTATTTTCTATCGATATCCAGTATAGAAAATGACATGTACAAAAAGGAAGACGACAGCATTGAAATCATCTACAACGACGGAAGCACCAAGGACATTGCCGAAGCTTCGGATATGCTGAATATCTCCCTACTCTCTCGAAAAGTCAAGAAATATTATGTATGTTACCTGCGCCATGAAGAAGGCGGACATTAAATAATTAGCGAATTGTACGGATATATAAAAAAAAAATGCGTAATTTGCATAATTAATAGTGTGGTTACACAGATATGTAACGCGCGAGTAATAAAACAGAAACATTTAGAACATAAAGAATTAAAACAGTATTATGGAGTTCTCAGCTAAACAAATTGCGGAATACATCCAGGGAATTATTGTTGGTGACGAAAACGCAACTGTGCATACTTTTGCTAAAATAGAAGAAGGAATGCCGGGTGCACTTTCATTTCTTTCAAATCCGAAGTATACTCATTACATTTATGATACGCAGTCTACCATTGTGTTGGTTAACAAAGACTTTGTCCCCGAACAGGAAGTTAAAGCGACCCTTATCAAAGTGGACAATGCATACGAAAGTCTGGCAAAGCTGCTGACACTTTATGAAATGAGCAAACCTAAAAAAACCGGCATTGACCCGCTGGCATATATTGCCCCTACCGCCAAAATAGGAAAAGATGTATATATCGCCCCATTCGCTTGTGTAGCCGATGGTGCTGAGATTGGTGACAATACTTCACTCCACCCGCATGCAACCGTAGGCAGCCATGCGAAAGTTGGCAATAACTGTACATTATATCCGCATGCAACCGTATACCATGACTGCCGTATCGGTAATAACTGTATATTGCACGCCGGTTGTGTGATTGGTGCTGACGGCTTCGGCTTTGCCCCTTCATCCGAAGGATATGAAAAGATTCCTCAAATCGGCATAGCAATCATAGAAGATGATGTGGAAATCGGCGCCAATACATGTGTAGACCGTGCAACAATGGGAGCAACAGTGATACACAAAGGCGTAAAGCTTGATAACCTTATCCAAATAGCCCATAATGTGGAAGTAGGAAGCCACACCGTAATGGCTTCGCAAGTGGGAATCGCCGGCTCTACCAAAGTGGGCGAATGGTGTATGTTCGGCGGACAAGTAGGTCTGGCCGGTCATATCAAAGTGGGAGACAAAGTAGGAATCGGTGCACAGGCAGGTGTTCCCGGCAATATCAAATCCAATGAAAAGATAATGGGTACCCCGGCCATCAATGCCAAGAACTTCATGAAGTCATCGGCCGTCTACAAGAAGCTTCCCGAAATGTATGCAGCACTGAACAGCATGCAGAAAGAAATAGAAGAATTAAAAAAACAACTAAATAAATAAACCCCATGTTGAAACAGAAGACACTAAGAGGCAGTTTCTCATTAAACGGAAAAGGCCTGCATACCGGAGTAAACTTGACGGTGACATTTAATCCGGCACCGGACAACCACGGGTATAAAATCCAACGTATTGACCTTGAAGGACAACCAATAATTGATGCAGTGGCAGAAAATGTAGGTGATACCACCCGCGGCACTGTACTGATAAAGAACGGCATAAAAGTAAGCACAGTCGAACATGCATTGGCAGCACTTTATGCAGCAGGCATTGACAACTGCCTCATCCAAGTGAACGGACCCGAGTTCCCGATATTGGACGGTAGTGCCAAACAATATGTAGAGTGCATCCAACGTGTGGGTATCGAAGAACAAAATGCCGTTAAGGACTATTATATCATCAAATCGAAAATAGAATTCAGAGACGAAGCTTCCGGTTCTTCCATTATTGTTTTGCCGGATGAAAACTTCAGTGTCAATGTCTTGATTTCATATCAATCCAAAATTCTGTCCAACCAATTTGCCACTTTGGAGGATATGTCTAAATTCCCCACCGAAGTAGCTTCTGCACGTACATTCGTATTTGTACGCGAAATTGAGCCGTTATTAGGAGCCGGCCTGATTAAAGGCGGTGATTTGGACAATGCCATTGTCATCTACGAAAAAGAAATGAGCCAGGACAATTATGACAAACTGGCTGACGTAATGGGTGTTCCCCACATGGATGCCACCCAGCTGGGTTATATCAATCACATTCCTTTGGTATGGGACAACGAACCGGCACGTCATAAGCTGCTGGATATCATTGGCGACCTTGCCCTTATAGGCAAACCCATCAAGGGACGCATCATCGCAACACGCCCGGGACACACAATCAATAATAAGTTTGCACGCCAGATACGCAAAGAAATCAAATTGCACGAAATTCAGGCTCCCGGTTATAATTGTAACGAAGCCCCTATCATGGATGTTAACCGCATCCGCGAATTACTTCCACACCGCTATCCGTTCCAACTGGTAGACAAAGTGATAGCCATTGGTGCCAACTACATTGTAGGTGTGAAGAATGTTACTGCCAACGAACCGTTCTTCCAGGGGCATTTCCCTCAAGAACCCGTTATGCCGGGCGTACTCCAGATTGAAGCAATGGCACAATGTGGCGGGCTGCTTGTACTGAACTCGGTAGACGAACCGGAAAGATACTCCACTTACTTTCTGAAAATAGACGGTGTGAAGTTCCGTCAGAAAGTAGTGCCGGGAGATACATTGATATTCCGTGTAGAGCTGCTGGCCCCTATCCGCCGCGGTGTTTCTACAATGAAAGGATATGTATTCGTAGGTGAGAAAGTTGTGTGCGAAGCAGAATTCATGGCACAAATAGTAAAAAACAAATAAGAAAAGAAATGATCAGTCCACTAGCATATATACATCCCGAAGCAAAGATTGGTGAAAACGTAGAAATCGGTCCCTTCGTATTTATCGATAAGAATGTGGAAATCGGTGACAATAATACCATCATGCCTAATGCCACCATCCTTTATGGTTCACGTATCGGCAATGGAAACACCATCTTTCCGGGAGCAGTCATAGGCGCTATACCGCAAGATTTGAAATTCCACGGTGAAGATACAACTGCTGAAATTGGTGACAACAACACTATCCGCGAAAACGTAACCATCAACCGTGGTACTGCCGCCAAAGGCAGAACAGTGGTAGGCAGCAACAACCTACTGATGGAAGGTGTACATGTGGCGCACGATGCACTGGTGGGAAACGGTTGCATTATCGGGAATTCTACTAAAATGGCGGGTGAGATTATCATTGACGACAATGCCATTATCAGTGCTGCCGTATTGATGCACCAGTTCTGTCGTGTGGGCGGATATGTAATGATTCAGGGAGGCTCGCGATTCAGCAAAGACATTCCCCCTTATATCATTGCCGGACGCGAACCGATTGCTTATGCAGGAATTAATATTGTAGGGCTACGCCGCCGCGGATTCTCAAATGAACTGATTGAGAACATACACAACACCTATCGCATTATCTATCAAAGCGGTATGAACGTGACAGACGCATTGGCAGAAGTGCGAAAAGAAGTTCCTATGAGCCCGGAAATAGAATATATTATTTCTTTCATAGAAAATTCTCAAAGAGGTATCATCAGATAACAAAGTTTTTTATAACTTTACTGCACGAAAAACAAGTTATATAGTATATGGTATATAGATTTACACTCATCTCTGATGAAGTCGATGATTTTATAAGAGAAATAAAGATAGATTCTGAAGCTACTTTCCATGACTTTCACGAAGCCATCCTGAAAGCAGCAGGATACAAAAATGACCAACTAACCTCATTCTTCATCTGTGATGATGACTGGGAAAAAGAACAGGAAATCACACTGGAGGATATGGGTACCAGTTCGGATGAAGACAGTTACATCATGAAGGAAACCAAGTTAAGCGACCTGTTGGAAGACGAAAAACAGAAATTGCTTTATGTCTTCGACCCCTTGTCTGAACGTGTATTCTTTATCGAACTGTCTGAAATCATAACCGGCAAAGACCTTGACAATGCCATTTGCTCACGCAAAGCGGGAGAGGCCCCCAAGCAGACTCTTGATTTTGACGAAATGATGGCAAACAATGGTGGAAACCTTGACTTGGACGAGAATTTCTATGGTGATCAAGACTTTGACATGGAAGACTTCGACCCCGAAGGATTTGATATGGGAAGTGGCAGTGCTGCCGACCCTTACGAGCAAGATAACTATTAATCTGAATTGTAGGGGCGACTGATTCAGTTGCCCCTTTTATTTTTAAGCCTGATGTCTCACACCCTTATCGTCCTCATTGGCCCTACCGGTGTAGGAAAGACAGAATTAAGTCTTTCCATTGCCGAACATTTCCAAACCTCTATCATTTCGGCAGATTCCCGCCAGCTATATAAAGATTTGAAAATAGGTACTGCTGCCCCTACTCCCGAACAATTGTCACGTGTACCTCATTGGTTTGTCGGTACTTTGGAACTGACTGATTATTACAGTGCCGCACAATATGAGACTGACGTATTGAATCAGCTGGAATGCTTGTTCCAAACACACGATACTGTTGTACTCACCGGTGGTTCCATGATGTATGTGGATGCCATCTGCAAAGGTATTGATGACATTCCCACCGTTGACAAAGAAACCAGGGAACTGATGCTTCAACGCTATGAAAAAGAGGGATTGGACAAACTCTGTGCCGAGCTGAAACTGCTTGACCCTGAATATTACAAAATAGTAGATTTAAAGAATCCCAAACGAGTTATCCATGCATTGGAAATCTGCTACATGACCGGCAAAACGTACTCATCTTTCCGCACCCGCAATTGTAAAGAACGTCCTTTCCGCATTATAAAAATAGGACTGACTCGCGACCGTGAGGAGTTATACGACCGCATAAACCGCCGTGTAGATATAATGATGCAAGAGGGATTACTGGAAGAAGCACGCAGCGTCTATCCCTACAAAGACTTGAACTCGCTGAATACAGTGGGGTACAAAGAAATATTCAAATATCTGGATGGCGAATGGACTCTTGATTTTGCCATTGAGAAAATAAAGCAAAACTCACGCATCTATTCCCGCAAACAAATGACTTGGTTCAAACGGGATGCAGATATCGCTTGGTTTCACCCCGACCAACAAGAAGAGATTATGGAACATATTAAAAAACAATTATCATGAAAAAACTGCTCATCTTATTATTAATGTGCATGACACTCATCCCGGCATCGGGAAAAGAATCACAAGAACGCTGGCATCATAATAAATACTCCATGTTTATCCATTTCGGACTTTACTCCGAACTGGGCGGTGTGTGGGAAGGCAAACCTGTCACTCGCGGATATAGTGAACAGATACAGTCTTTTGCCGGTATCTTCAGTGACTGGTATGGTGATACGGCACTCCGGTTCAACCCTACTCTCTTTCATGCCGATTCCATCGTTGCCTTGGCTAAAAAAGCCGGAATGCGTTCTATCATCTTCACAACCAAGCACCATGACGGATTCTGCATGTTCAAGACAGCAACTACTGACTATAACTCTTACGATGCCACTCCCGGTAAACGCGATTTCGTAAAAGAACTGGCAGAAGCCTGTAAACGGGGAGGTATCAATTTCGGCATGTATTTCTCTTTGATTGATTGGCACTTTCCACAAGCCTATCCTATTTCCAGCCATAACTGTGACTTTATTACTCCGCAACACCATGAGTTTACGAAACAACAGGTTACGGAACTGCTCACCAATTATGGCCCCATCTCCGAACTTTGGTTTGATATGGGTTCCAATACTCCCCAACAAAGCCAAGAGCTTTATGAACTGGTTCACAAACTGCAACCGGACTGCATGGTAAGCGGACGTCTCGGCAATGACCGTTATGACTTTGCAGTCATGGCTGATAATGCCTATCCTGAAGGAGCCCTCCAAACTGCATGGCAGTCGGCCGCTTCCATGTTCAACGAAACATGGAGCTATCGTTCATGGCAGGAAAGAGGAGATGTACATACCAAAGCAATGGAGAAATTGCGCAGCCTTATCAATGTGGTTTCGCACGGGGGCAACTTCCTGCTCAATATCGGACCTAAAGGAGACGGCTCCGTTGTTCCTTTCGAAAAGGAAGTATTGACAGAAATCGGTGCCTGGCTGGAAAAGAACGGAGAAGCCATTTATGACACGGATGCTTCTCCCTTCCGTGAACAGTATGAATGGGGAGCCATCACTCGAAAAGAGAATACACTCTATCTGATTTTGTCAGGAAAATACCCTCTGCACGGCGAAATTATTCTGAATACTCCGGGTTTCAAGCTGAAAGAGGCAAAAGGCAACTATACCCATATCAGTCAAAAGAAAGGAAATCTGCATATTACTGTACCCCAAACAGCGTACAACAATACTGATATAGAAGTTCTTTCTTTAGACATGGACGTGACAACACCTATTGCTGCCACTCATGAATATGTACCTAATTACAGCTACTCTTGTTTTGATTATTACAGCAATTATCGCAGCACAGTAAGCTATGAATGGGAAATTCCTAACCGTAATACCCAACTGGAACTGACTTATACACCCCAGGAAATCGGCAAAGAACTTGTCATTACAAATCCGACCGGAAATGAACAAAGAATAACACTTGACGGAGCCAAAGCCAGCCCTTTAAAAGTAAATCCTAAAACCAAATGGGGAAAACGCTACCTCTGCGGACCGGGCAGCAGTTTGTTTGACGCTCCTTCCACTATCAATATCAGTCTTGATAAGACTCCTGTAAGAAACGGACAATGGAAAGAAACGAACGAAGAAAAGATGATGTTCCCTGCCAATATCCTTGAGACTTACTTTGTCATGCAGGAAGTAGAATCACCGGTAGCACAAGATGTATTAGTGGACGTAGGCGCAGGAAACGGTATTGAAGTTTATCTGAACGGTCGTTCTGTCATGAAGCATTTGAATCCGTATCGTTGCAAATTCCGTGAAGAAAAGGTATTATTGCATCTGCAAAAAGGGTTGAATCAAATTGTCTTGCGCTTGTACAACCGGTTTGAAAAGGAAACAGGATATCTGCTCCGTCCTTCGGATAAACAAATTGTTTATAAACAACGCTATACATACACAGTTTCCGAAGAAGACAAAAAACAGCCTGCCATCAAGTTGCAGATTAAACAAAATAATCTGCCGACCCAGCATACCGATACAGAATTACATAACCTTACTGTCAGAATAAAATAGTAACAAGAAAGACTACTTTCACCCCAAAAGCCCATGAATAGAAGATTTCAGCAGCCGTTATGTGTGAAAGGAGATTGTATATCAACTTCCCGGACAGATGAAAACAAACAATAGGCTTTATAAAAAACAGGGGAGTGTGTCAAAATGTGGATAATGCTGTCGTTTAGTTCGTAGGGGTGAGGTTCGCTCGCCCGAAAACAGTTTGCTTTGTGTCTTCGGGCAGGCAAACCTTGCCCCTACAGCTGACGATGGGATAAGCCGGTTTAGTTTTGACACCCCCTGCTTTCAACATACAAAAGTCTTTTGGAAAAGCACACAGCCTTTCTAATTACTTAACCTGATTATACTGCTTTATCAAGATTTCCCAACCCTATAATTCATAATTACTCCTATCAACACCTGGATGGAAAAGACAAGCAAACCTACATTTAAGAAAATATTCCGCCATTCACTCTTTGTTGTAAATTGTTTGTAAAGCGGTTTAATGATAGGCGCATCCGAATGCTGTACTTTACAACGTGATTTGTCAATCGCTTTTTTATAATCCCCTATATCGAAAGTGCACCATTCATAGCATACCAACGAATCCTGCTTATCATGCTTTACGGCAACAACCCATGCTTTTACCTCCCTTTCTGCATATTTATGTTCAGGTAATGAATCCTCAAAAACCGGTGATACCGAATACCAATGCTGCTTCTTCTCCGTCCGATAAGAATGTCGGGATACACGTCGGGTATGTTCACGCCAAATACCGATGGTACTCCTCCTCTTATTATCCACCTCCAAACGATCAAAAGTAAAATACATAGGCTTATCTTTTTCCTTGTATAAATCTGTTATTGAAGCATAACGGACTATATCATCGGCAGAATGGAACAGCCAGTTTTGCAAAGGCACATTAAATGCAACGGAAGCCACAAACGTCCATAAAAGCAATAATCCCATCCAGCGCCCCCTGAAGCAAATAGCCACAATAATAGAAGAAACTAACGGAGCAAAAGAATAACATAGTATCTGTATCCAATTGGCAGTATATCCACGGAAAATACAAGTAAATATCAATCCCAACAAAGAGGGAATTATCAGTAGCAACAATAACTTTGATATCCGGTTGTGTCTCATCATAAAGCCATTCGTTTTTATCTGTTCCCACCCGCACATGACAATCATATACGGGCTGTGCCAAAGATACTCAAAAATCTGTTATTGCTTACCGGCAACCGTATCTTTCTTTATATCTATTTTCTTAGGAACAACAAAAAAATCATCAGGCGCTCCATTCCTAAAGAAATCTTCTTCCCTTATCTTCTTCACCCTTTTTTCGGCTATTTGATACATAGTAGTAGCAGATTCAATAATCTTTCCTTCTTCATCATAAGGGAAACGTTGATTCTTGGGAGTCAAAGACATAAACTTTTCATAAAAATGGATGGCATTCTCATAATCCTTGTTAGAGTCATAAGCTCTGGCAATACTATAGAACAGTTTATAATCTTTATTCAATTTATACAAACGGTTCATAACTTCTATCTTCTTATAGCTCTCACCGGCATAGCCATAACATTCCGCCAAACCTTTATAGAGACGCTCCAAAATACTATCACCGGGAGTAGCTATTTCTACAGCCTTTTCCATAAATTCTACCCCTTCCTTCTTCCATGAAGTGCGCGAACAGGATTTTGCATAATAATATAATACATTAATATCGGTAGAGTTTTTCGCATACGCTTCCTTCAAATTATCGTATGAGCCATAAAACCAATTGTCTCCATAATAAGATATACCTAAATAATAAAAGGTAAGAAAACTGCGGTCACCCATTCTCTTCAAACTTTCATAACGCTCGATTGCCTTCTTATAATCTTTCAACATACAATAAGCTTTAGCATTCTGGCGGTTGACATCCACACTTGTCGTATCGCTCAGTCGATAACACTCTGTCACATCAATAGCATCTGTAAATTGCCGGTTATTATTAAAGATATTGGCTATACGAGCGACGGTCTGGGCATCCAAGGAATCTCGACGATAGGCTACATTATAACTGAAAAAAGCATTGGGTATATCCTGCATTCCTTCATAAGCCTGTCCCAAATACTTATATCCGGTGGCAGAAACCGTATCTTGTTCCAACCAGCCATGGCAAGCATCGCGTGCCTCTTTAAAGTTCTCCGCATTCAACAAAGAACGTATATATTGCAATCGAAAGAACTTATTATTTGGGCGTAAACTCACCGCCTTCCGATAATAATCAGCCGCCTGACGCGGACTACCCATCAGTTTGTAACACTCTGCCAAATCTATCAATATTTTTGTATCTGTAGTATCCTTTACAAAAAGAGAAGTCAAATCGACAATGGCTTCAGGATAACGATTCATAGCCTTCAAAGCCTGTATCCTAGTCGATAACAATAACGAATCCTTTGTGCCAGGGGATATCAGATTGATTA
>ENA-UEPQ01001229-UEPQ01001229.1-human-gut-metagenome-genome-assembly--contig:-NODE-1229-length-11455-cov-50.018984_pt1 | contig 11455 bp, 6 predicted proteins | sample MGYA00242903_ERZ507922 | MGnify/ENA primary metagenome ERZ507922 (study PRJEB26167, sample SAMN06115483) | human gut metagenome | host: Homo sapiens | place: China:Sichuan | collected 2014-10-16... | reverse complement strand
ATCGTTCTCGATCAAAGACCGGAGCCCGCGAAGATCGTCTTCGTCATCACCGACGGCTGGTTCCCCAAGGGGCCGGTTGACAACCTCGTCAAGGCACTGGAAGACCGCGGCATCGCCGTCGCAATGGTCGGCATCGGCAGGCACAGCACCCCCAAGGGGAGCATCATCGCCAGGGCCGAAAAGATCGCCGACCTTCCGCGGGCCGTTGCAAAGGTTCTTTCGGGCCTTGCGGGCAAACTCCGCGGGATCGCCGCATAGGCGAAACCCAAAGGGCATCTGAAGGCACGCGTCTTCGACTTTTCGACACGACCGGGACCGACGGAGGACTCCTCCTCCGCCGCCCGGCCGCCGTCGATTCATCAATCATCTCCCTTCGCTTCAGGCTCCCTGCCTGAGGCCGCAGTGCGGCGTCCTCTTCACGCTCGTTCCGTCTCCCGCCCATCATTCTCAGCATCATCCTCACTCGAAGTGGCCGACGCACTGCGAACCTGTTTCACCCATTTCACCCCGCATCCAGCCTTGCGTCCTACCTCTCTTCAATCTCCCATGCAGCCCACCGGAACACGATTCCTCACGCGGGCCTCCGCAGGCCCCGAGCAGTGGCAGAGCGCTGTCTCGGGCTACGCGTCCGACCCAATGCGCAGGCCCGTGCCGCTCTCCGACACGGATCCCGACGACTGTCTTGTCGCGCATCCCGCCGACGGGCGTCTGCGCACGATCCTCGCACCTGAGGATCCCGTCCGCATGCTCCTTCGTCACAGGGCGGCCGTCGAGCAGCTGAGGATGGCCGTGGGCTCGCGCAAGCTTTTCGAAGCGCACCTCATGCCCGCCATGGCGGGCTGGGCCGCGATGGTCCAGGGGCTTCCTCGAGACGAAAGGGGGCTCTGGTCGGGGCCGGACGGCCTCTTCGAAGCCGGCCTCATGTTTGCAAGAGGCGCGATCAATGCGGTCGACGCCCGCGTGATCGGTCCCGAACTCGCGCCGGGCATTCGTGACGACTGGACGCTTCGCCTTCGAATCGCCGCCGCACTCGCCGGCCTCATGAGCGACAGCCGCAAGCTCGCCGCCCTGAAGCTCGAGGCGGGAAGTGAGGATCCGGGCACGGGCACCTTCACCGTCACGAGCCGCTTCAATCCTTCTGAAGAAACGGCACTGTCGTTTTGCGTGCACGAGATCGGGCGCGTGATGAGGCTCGAGCGCCATACGGCGCGTGAATCCGCGGGAAGACTCCCGACGCTCAACGCCGACGTCCTTCGCCTCGTCGTCCCCCGTGAAACCCTGATGTGGCTCGGCGTCATCGAACGCCCCGACGGCGAGACCGTCCTCACGGCCCTCAAGGCCGCCGTCACCTATGCGGCCGGCCAGACGGAGGCCGAACGCCTGATCGCTGAGGCCGCAGCCCGCGGTCGCGAATGGGCGATCAACCGTCGTGCGGCCGAGGCCGCCAGACGAGAGGGCAAAAGTCCGCTGCTTCGAGGCTTCGCATCCGTCTATCGTGCCGAATTCAGCCAGAGGCTCTATGACGGACACTGGCGACTCAACAGAGGAGACTCGCCCGTCGTGTGGGCCGACGACGGCCTGGCACTTCGCTGGCCCGAGGGCTTCACCGACATCGCCGCCACCGCCGACGACAAGTGGCTCTTTCGAGACGTTCCTGACGAACCCGACGTTGCGGCCGAAATCCTCGTCGCCGACGGCTTCGCAATGGCCAATGAAGCGGGCAATCCGCTCTGGCTCACGGACTCTGACTGCATGGCGGGCGAGGGCGCGTGGCTGCGCCTCACCGACTGCGACATGCTGGTCGCAAACGCCCGCCGAGCGGCGGACGCTGCAGGCGAATCCCTTCCCATGCGCTTTCCTGCACTCTTTGAAAAGCGTCCGTCGTCAAGCGCCAAGTCGGGCGGCACGGTGGCAAGACAGTGCTGGGCACTGTCCGTCCCCTCTGAGCTCGAAGCATCCGACAAGGCAGCGGCGCTTGCAAGGGCGCTCGAGGCCGTGAACACCCAGGACGACGCCGTCATGCTCGTGCATCCCGAGGGCGTCTTCGTCCCCGAGAGCCTGCTTCCCGACGGATGGATCGAGGATCCGGCGGAAGCGGGGATCCTCCTGAGAGTCAAGGCCATGCCCTTTGCCGAAGGCGTACGTCACATGAGGGCCTCGCCCATTCGTCGCGTGCGGATGACGGGATCCTCTGCTTCTCGTGCCGCCCGTTACGACCCCGGCCTCAGGGGCGCAAAGGACGGCTCGATCGAACTCACGGGCGTCGTCATCAACCGGCATTCCGTGCGCCCCGTCGTGCGATTCGTCAATGGCGAAGGCCGCACCGTAGAAGAAACCGAAGGTCACTGGCCGCGCGTCCTCGACATGGAGGCGATCGACCGCGATCCCCCGAAGGGGACCGAAGCCTTCAGGGCGCTCCAGCGCGCCGTCGGCTGGAAGCCGAGGGAACGTGCCTCCGAGAAGGCCTGATCAAAAAGGAGAACAGCAGAATGAAGACAACAGAAGCCGTCACGAGCGGCGTATCCTCCTCGCGACTCACGGGCTGGCGGCCCGCGTGGGAGGGCTGGAGTGCGGCCGCGGGATTTGCAGCCGCCGGCACCACCGCCGCCATGGTTCCGGGCTGGTGGGGCGCGGGCCTTGCCTCCGTCCTCGCCCTCATGGGCGTCGTGCGCACCGCCGAAGCCCTCCGGACCGCCTCCCGCCGCATTCCGCTCGCAGGCTTTGCGCCCGCCTTCATTCACGCGGGCGACCTCATCCGCATTCTTCGTGAAAAGGGGATGGACGAGAAGAAGGCTGTCGACCCCGCAAGGAAAACCGCCCGCGAGCGTCTGGTCGCACGCTACGAAGCGGGCCGCATTGCGCTTCTCGACTCGATGCGATTCAACGCAGGCCGCGAAGGCAGGCTCGTCAAGAACCTCTGGATCGGCCGAGGATTCGAGTGGACTCCCGCACACGCCCAGGCGCTCTATGAACTCGCCGCCACGCCCGTCAAGCCCGTGATCATTCCGAAGCGCATCCGCAAGGCGCTCTCACTTCCGGACCCGCTCGGGGCCGGAGACATCGGAAGTCCCATCATTCACGGGATCGGTGCGACCGAAGAGGACGACATCGTGCGTCCGCTCTCGAGTCTCGGCGGCGGCACGCTCATCGTCGGCACGACTCAGGCAGGGAAGGGCGTGATGCTCACGAGCCTCGTCACCCAGGCGATCCTTCGGGGTGAACCCGTCATCGTCATCGACCCCAAGAGCAGCAAGCGTCTTCGCAACGCCGTCTGGAAGGTGGCCGAGATCGCGGGTCGTCCCGCTCCTCTCGAATTCCATCCCGCCTTTCCCGAAACGGGCGTCAGACTTGATCCGCTCGGCGCATGGACGCGTCCCACGGAACTTGCCACCCGCATTGCGGCCGTCATGCCGCCCGACAGCGGGGCCTTCGGCAACTTCGCCTGGATGGCCGTCAACGTCGCCGTCGAAGGTCTTTTCTACGTGACCGAAAGGCCGAGTCTTCTGGGCCTTCGCCGTCTTCTCGAAGGCGGCATCGATCCGCTTCTCAAGAAGGCGCTCGCCCGATCCTTCAGGGACGCAGGCATCGACGACTGGGAGGAACAGGTCGAGCGGATGGACAAGCGCAACATCTGTCCGCCCGCCGCCAACGCGAGCATCGAGCTCACCGCAGCCGTCGCCCTCTGGGAGGAGACCGTCGGCAAGAAGGACGAAGGGGACGCCAACGCCGTCGTGGGCGGCCTCATCGCCGTCTTTCGTCACAACCGCGAGCACTACGCGAAGATCACGGCCTCGCTCCAGCCCGTTCTCTCAATGCTCACGGGCGGCACGCTCGCCAAGAGCTTCTCCCCGGATCCGTTCGATCCCGACGACGAGCGTCCGATCGTGACGGTGGAGAGGGTTGTTGAAGGCGGGGACATTCTCTATCTCGGCCTTGACGCACTTCCCGATTCGACCGTTGCCGGTGCGCTCGGCTCCATCATCCTCGCCGACCTCACGGCCTACGCCGGCAAGCGCTACAACCGAGGCGAATCGGGTACCGATGTGAAGTCCGTCTCGCTCTTTGTGGACGAGACCGCCAACGTCATCAACGGTCCCATGATCGAGCTCCTCAACAAGGGTCTGGAAGCCGGCATTCGCGTCACCGCAGCCATGCAGACCGTAAGTGACCTTGCCGCAAGGCTCGGGAGCGACAGCCGCGCCCGCATGGCGCTCGGCAACTTCAACAATCTGATTGCGTTGAGAAGCAAGGACCGCCTCACGCAGGAATTCATCTGCGAAACGTTCGGGAAGACCACCGTCTGGTCGACCTCCGCCTCGCTCTCATCTTCCGCCGACGGCTCTCCCGTCCCGGACTTCCGCGCTTCCGTCACGCGCAGCATCCAGGGGCGGCGTGACGAAGTCGTCCCGCCCGACGTCCTCGGTCGACTGCCCAATACCGAGTTCTTCGCAAGCGTCTCGGGCGGCAGGCTCTACAAGGGGAGGATTCCGATCCTTCTCTCCGACGACTGACCGCACCCATTCAAATCCCATTGGAACAAAATGATGAAGTACATGCTGACCGCGACCGCGCTCGTTCTCATCCTCATGGTGATGTGGCTGCCCGCAAGAACCCCGCCCGAGATCTTTGAGGAGACGGCCTTGAGAGAGGCGCTGATGTTGAGAACGGGCGAGGGGATTCCCATGCCCGAGACGGCCGCGAACCTTGCGGTTGAATATCTTGACGGGCTCGTCTGGATCTCCGGCGTCCCCGACCGCTACACGCTTCGACCCTACGGTGGTGCACCGATGACGAAGGACGAGTTTGCCGAGATCGGGAGGGCCGCCGAGCGCACCACCCAGACTGAATGGCTGCGTGCCATGAAGAGCCTCTTCGTGATGGCGACCCAGCGCCTTGCCGTCATGACCGCGGGCACCATCGCACTCATGCCCTTCATTCTCGCGCTGATTGTCGACGGATTCGTGAGACGCCGCATCCGCGAAGCCGAGTACCACGCGCCGAGTCCCACCTGGTGGACCGCCTCCCTCTCCCTGCAGCTCCTTGCGGTCTGCCTCGGGATCGTGGCCATCATGCATCCCAACTATCCGCCTCAGTGGCTTTCCGTCTTTCCCGTTGCGTTCGCCCTGGCCGCTCGCATGACGGCAGCGACCTGGCACAGGTTCATTTGAGTTTCCCAAATGCGGCGGATAGATGACGAGAAAGATCGTGCCCTTACCCTGGGAGGCCTTACGGACGGAGTGCGAACTCCGGAGCAAAACTTGTCGTAAGGAGTCAGCAGAGGTCATAGTACTCGTAACTCGAGGAAGGACCGAAGCGAGTCAGTTTCCTCCTGCTGCGCGCACCTCTTTCTGAGCTGCCTGAATGCTCCACACGGGAGCGCCTCGGAATGAGAACTCTGCGGAACAGAGTTGTCTACTGAGGTAGGTAAAGGGAACAGGGGATGCAAGCAGAAGAACAGAGAGGACGGAGATAACTCCGATGACTGCTCACAACCGCGTGGTACGAGAACCGTACGCCACGTGGTGTGGGAGGACGCCCGTGGAAATAATCCACGGGCTCCTACCCGATTATGGAAAATTCTCGAAACAAAATACCCGGGAGGCCACGACATCAATAGTGGAAAGCACTGTGGCGCTGGCTGACTGGTCGGGCAGAATGAAGATAAGGACAGGGAAAAGCCGGACACCTCGATTCGCGACGGCGTGAACAAAGCATGCATCACGACACGCGCGAGGCGCACCGCCCGTCCGTTTTCCTTTCAACCATCGTCGGCGCAGCCCTTTGGCAACTGCGCTGGCCCTTGACTCGAGGTTGCAACATGCTCTTGACGGACAATGACCGAAACGCTCTCGAAGCCTGCGATGAGAACGGCGTCACGAATGTAGGACGCATCTTCGCCTTGCTCGACAACTTCGTGGAAGAGGGTGTCCAGCAGGGCCGATTCTCACGCGAAGAAGCCGATGCCGATCTGGAAATCGCGCTCTGGCGCTCGTTCGCGCTTCTGCAGTGCGACGACTACGTTTCATATGCACAGGCGGTCGAAGTGCTCCAAAAGGCCGAAGCCGCGGCCGCCGGGAGCGGTGTCTGGCATTATCGCCTCGCCGCCGCGCTGACGCACGTCGGTCGACTCCGGGAAGCCTTCGACATTGCCCGTCGGGGCGTCGAAGCCGAACCCGGCTATCCCTGGGGATGGCTCCATTATGCAAAGCTTCTGGCACACTTCGGGGAGACCGAAGCTGCACAGGCTGCCGTTCAAAGAGGCCTTGAGCTCGTGCCGGGTGACGCGGAATTCCTGACGCTCGAAAAGGAGATCCGGGACGGTGCAACGCTTCCGGAAATGCTCTTTCACTACATTCGCCCGGAACATGACGAAGACCTTCAGAGCAACCGCATGGATCTCAAAGAGGTGATGGAAAAGCACCAGGCGCTCCTGTGCGTGGTCAAGGATTCTGAAGGCTTCGAGGCGGCCTGCGCGGCGTTCGAATTTGACGAACTGAAGCCTGACGAGGAGTTTCCCTATCTTTTGTCGGCCCGCATGCCGGTCGAAGGCGTCCGCGTCCCTGTGACTCTGCGCATGAACGAGGCCGGACTCTCGCACATGCCGCCGGTCTGGATCCGACATGCCCGCAGCGCCATTGCCGACACGATGAACAAGCAGGATTTGAAGGCGGGCGACATCGTCAACGTCGCTTTCGACCTTGATCGCAGCATTCATCTCATTTTCATGCCCGACCCTGCGACCGGAGAGTCACGCGAGCACCACTTCAAGCTCAATCCGGCCGTCAGCGGCCTCGGGGATCGGGAGGCGCCCGAACGCTCCGAGGATTTCCCGCCCGACGTGGTCAAAATGCTCGAGATCGTCGCCGACCTCGACGAGAAAGAGGACTATCGCGGCATCATTCGACTGCTCGAAGCCGAGCCCGACGACGAACGCCATCCCGCGCTCACCTTTGAGCTGGCACGCGCCTGCAACAATGCGGCCGAATTCGGCGGTCCCGAACTTCTTCGTGCGATCCGGCTCCTTGAGTCCGTCCGTGACCGCTACGAAAACACGCACAAGTGGCAGTTCCGCATGGGCTATGCACTCTTCTACCTCGAACGCGAGGAGGAGGCGCTACCCTGTTTCGAGCGTGCAGAAGCGCTGCAGAAAGGCGATCAGGATTCACTTGAATTCATGCGTCTGTGCCGTTTTCAGATGGCCTTTCCTCGTTTCTCGAAACCGCTGCGGGAGCGTATCAACGATTTCTGGGACGGCATGGCGCAGAAGACGCCCGGGCTGCTGAAGCGTCTGGCCGATCCTGACGAATGCCAGGATGCGCAGCTCGAGATCACCGAGGACCTTCAGAAGGTCGTCCCGGGAGCTCTGGCGTACGTCGGAGCCATTGCCGGCCCGGTGGATCTCAACCTCTCGGCCGACGGCGACTGGCTGAGGACCTATCTTCTGCGGGCACTCATCCGACGGATGCCCGAAGAGCTGAGGTCCGATTGGCGCTTGACGCTCGGACGCCGCAGAGGGTCGATCCCGCTGCGGTTCGACATCAACGGCAGGGAGCTCCATGCCGGTAACGTCTATCTCTGGGAGGAAAAGCCGGAGGAAGGGGGGGCAGACCGGTTGATCGCCTACCATGAAGCCTTCGAAACTCTCGAGGAGCCCGAGTATGCCGAAGCCTTTTCGTGCGTGCAGGCGCTCCTTGACAATGCCGTGGGCGAAGCGGTGCGGATGAAGTATTACTACGATCTTCGCCTCACGCGCAAGCCTGAATCGGGCGTCGGCTTCTCGGTGCAGGAATTCCAGAGCTACCTGCGCGAAACCGATCCGATGAAGCTCGTCACGACGATGGATGACTATCTCGACGAGTCGAATGAATTCGACTGGGACGGATCCGAAGAAAAGGACTGCGATTACCTGCTCGATGCCGTGCATGCTGAGCTGTCCTGTCCGGCACTTGTCCTCGCCTACTTCAAAAACGACCCCGATCTCATGCGCATGCTCGCGCAGTCGGGCGCAACGGCGGGCATCCTTTACATGAACACCCGCGATCGGTCGCCCGAAGGTCGAAGGGAGGTTCGAGATTCGCTCAGAACCGAGCTGCAGGCAAATGTTCCTGAAGCTTATGAGAGTGTCGGCATCGTCGACGGCAGGCGGTATGCCTATGACGTGTTCCTTGCCTGGGATCTCCCCGCAGTGCTCGAGGCTGCGCGGGAATTTGCAGAAGGTCGCGATGACGTGCTCGAGCTCGGGTTCCACTCCCTTTGGCGCGAAGCGGGCGGTCTTTCAATCAGGAAGCCCGAAAAAGCCTGATCGGCTACGGAAGCCGTGCACGAGGTTGACACGATTTTCGAAATGCCTTGGCCGCGGCTTCCTGAAGTCAGATGTCTCCTCGCGGCGTTTCTATGAAGCCCGAGGTGAAGGGCGAGAGCCCGGCATGTGCCCCCGTAGCGCCGAGAATGAGGCCGACCGGAACGAAGCCCGTCATGACGGGCACGGCGGCACGAAGGCCCCTGAGGACCTCCTGCGCCGTGTCGGGTTGTGAAACGAGAGCTTGGTCTGACATCTTCAGATCAGAAGAGAGCCTGTCGTTACAACGTGCCGAACCACGTGATGACGACGGCGTTGATCAGGTCGATGAGGAATGCGCCCACGACCGAGACGATGAGCCAGGCGCGCGGGGACGAGCCGTACTTTTCGCTGATGGCCTGCATGTTGGCAAGACCGTTGGCCGTAGCACCCATGGAGAAGCCGATGCCGCCCACGGAGAGCATGACGGCGTCGTAGGAGCGGCCGAAGGCCGTGAAGAGCACTGTCCAGGCGTAGATGAGCATCAGGATCGTCTGGCAGGCGAGGATCACTACGAGCGGGAGCGCGAGGTGCACGAGCTCGTGGAGCTTCAGGTTGTTGATGGCCATCGTGACGAAGAGGACGAGCGTGATGTCGGCCACTGCGTTGAGGCCCTTGCCTTCGACCTTGTACATCCCCGAGAAGTCGCCGACGTTGCGGATGACGGTGGCGACGATCATGGCACCGATGTAGGCGGGCAGCGTGATGTAGTGGCCGAGGAAGTTCGAGACGATCGTGCCGAGGCCCATGGCGAGCGCCGTGACGGAGACCGCCCGCATGATCTCATTCGTGAAGTTTGGCTTCGCGGATGCGTGCTGTTCCGTAATGTCGGTGTCCATGTCGTCGGGGAGGTGCAGCTCGGGTTCAGGCTGCTGGACTTCGTCGGGAGTCTTCACCTTGTAGCGGCGGATGCACCATTCGCCGAACGGGCCGCCGATGAGAAGGGCGGCGACCATGCCGAAGGTGGCGGCGGTGACGGCAACGGCGGTGCCGCCCGTGATGCCGTAGGTTTCCTCAAAATAGGGACCGAAGGCAGCGGCGGTGCCGAGGCCGCCCATCATGGAGACGGAGCCCGCGAGAATGCCGTAGTGCTTGTCAAAGCCCATGGCTTCCGCTATGGCCATGCCCATGCCGTTCTGGAGAAACACAAGTACCGTGACCGCGAGGAGGAAGCCGAGAAGGAGCCTGCCGCCGTCCTTGACGACGCGAAGGCTGGCCATCAGGCCGATGGTCGTGAAGAAGCCGAGCATGAGCACGGTCTGCAGCGTCGAGTCGATCTGAACCTTGACAATGTTGAAGTACTCGAGGAAGGAGACGACGATGGCAAAGGACATGCCGCCCACCACGGGACTCGGGATGGAATAGCGTGAAAGCACGCCGACCTTTCCCTTGAGCCAGACGCCAAAATAATAGGTGCATACTGCGAGCGCGACGGCCTGCACCTTGTCCACTGCGATGACCGGCACCGTTCCTGCTATATCTGTCATGTTTCCTTCTCTTTTTGTTGGTTGTTGTGAACGCCTGATTTTCAGGCAGACTGATGAAAAGTCTAGCAGTGCGGGAAAGCGGCTCAAAGTGCCTTCCCTAAGGCATTCGCCCAAGGGGAGTCGACATTTCTCAATCAAAGGCCAAACCCTGCAGGGTTTATCCTGACTCGGGCTCAAGGTCCGCACCAGGTCCCTTAAAATCGAACAACTGCCGTGGAAGTCGTCCGCGGAATCACAAACTTTCAACCGCTGCCGGAGTCTAAGAAATGGCACAAACCTCACGAAAGCACGCCCTGATCATCGTCGACCTGCAGAAGGATTTTCTGCCCGGGGGCGCGCTGGCGGTACCCGGCGGCGACAAGATCGTGCCCGTCATCCGTGAAGTGCTCGAAAAGAATTCCTGGGACTGCATCGTCATGACCCAGGACTGGCATCCTGCGGGTCACGTCTCCTTTGCCCGGAACCATGAAGGCAGGCACGTGCTCGACGTCATTGAACTTCCATACGGCATGCAGATGCTCTGGCCCGTTCACTGCGTTGAAGGCACCGACGGTGCTGCCATCGAGGGCGTCGACACGATGAAGGCCGACCTCGTCCTTAGAAAGGGCAGGGAACTCAACATCGACAGCTACTCCGCCTTCTGTGCGGCCGACAACGAGACGAAGACGGGGCTGGCGGGGTGTCTGCGCGAGCGCGGCATCACTGACGTCTGGGTGTGCGGCCTTGCACTTGACTACTGCGTCTCGTTCACCGCAATCGATGCAGCTCGCGAAGGGTTCGACACCCATGTCATCACCGACGCCTCCGCCGCGATCGACGCCAACGGCAGCCTTGAGAAGGCCGAAGCCGCCTGGCGACTTGCCTGCATCGACGTGTGCAGGGCCGAGGATGTGCTCGAGCCCGAGTACTGACGCAAATACAACCCATCAATCTTTAAAGGCCGCCCCTGTCTCACGACACGGACGGCCTTTTTCTTTGCTGGCGACGGGCGGTGTCGGGTTTGGCCCCGCGAGTACGCATCCAATTCGGAGAACGGAGGGCGGAAAAGGGGGCGTCAGAGGGGGCCAGCTGAACGAAATCCTCGTTTCGGAAAGGCCCTCGCTTGCGCATGAGGCTCCGGCTCGGAGTCTCTGCACAGGGGCAAACGCCTCATCGCTTGGGAAAGTGATGCGTGCCGTCCGAAGCATGGAACCTGCCGCGGTCTGCGATGCGCATTCGCTGCTGCCCTCTGCGTCGACCTTTTTTGCTACTCGTTCCTCAACCCCATCCGATCTTCTTGATCACACGTGTCGACACGAGACCGACTGACATCATGGTCATGACCGGGAAGCGTTCCGGGTTGGACTCCGCCGTTCGTGCGGGCTGTCCGAACGGCGGCATCTCGGACAAGGCCCGTTCGCTTGTCCGCTATCTGGTTGGCAATGGCGGAGACACAATGCACAACATGGATATTTGTAACTACGACCATGACCTGCCGTACAAATTCGGCATGTCTGAAGATGTCGGTTATGACTCTGATTTGCAAGCCGCAAACGTTCATAGGTCGTATCTTAGGAAGCTCTTCAAAAACCCCCGTTGCCAAGCCGGATGGAACAAAAATGTTCTGTTCGGCTTTTCTTAACGACGCCAG
>ENA-UEPQ01001211-UEPQ01001211.1-human-gut-metagenome-genome-assembly--contig:-NODE-1211-length-11583-cov-32.907874_pt1 | contig 11583 bp, 9 predicted proteins | sample MGYA00242903_ERZ507922 | MGnify/ENA primary metagenome ERZ507922 (study PRJEB26167, sample SAMN06115483) | human gut metagenome | host: Homo sapiens | place: China:Sichuan | collected 2014-10-16... | reverse complement strand
ACGATCATACCACCCTTAGTGCGGCACTTGATGTAACCCTTAATGATTTCTTCGTTTTCAAGAGCAGCGTTTACGCGATCCCAAGAACGAGTAGCACGTGCTTTCTTGTGAGACAAGATCAACTGACCTTTTTTGTCTTCCTGATTTTCGATGTATACTTCTACAGTATCACCAACTTTCAGGTCTGGATTGTAACGGAATTCGCTCAATGGAATGATACCGTCTGATTTGTAGCCGATGTTAACTACAACTTCGCGTTTGTTCATTGCGATTACAGTACCGTCTACAACCTCACGGTCGTTTACTTTGTTCAAAGTGTTATCGTAAGCTTTTTCCAAGTCTTCTTTGCTTACGTTTGATACTGCATCACCGTTTTCATACGCTTCCCAGTTGAAATCTTCAATAGGAGCAATGTTTTTTAAGTTTTCCATTAAATTAATAAATTGTTTGTAAATAATTAATTGTGTTAGACTTTATATTGTTTATCTAAATCGGTCGCAAAGATACAATAAATTACTGATATAGAAAATATTTGCATTTATTTTTGTGTAAACTTGAATGAAACTTCTTTCATTTTTTTACTTTTTCTTGAAGAAAGGGCGGCAGATATGGTTACAGGAAGGGAAAAGGATGGGGTTGAAAAGGGGGAAAGATACATTTACAGAACTTTTTGAAAGGGTTATTGTATGAAAAAACGCTATTAGTATCATGTGTCTTTGTTGACAGTCGCGTCAGACGACGATACTAATAGCGTCAGTTCATGTGATTGATAGTGCTTTTACTGCTGTCTGTTATCAGTCTTCCAGTGAGTAGTCGATGGTAGTCACTACACGTACTTTTTTGATGTGCGGAGTATTTGGATCTCGGTCGCTGATACTGAATTGTCCCTGATTGGCATGACGTATTTTACCCAATGTACTTTCCGAATCTTTTGCAAACTTTTCGGCAGCCTGACGTGCGTTTTTGGTAGCCTCTTCTATCATTTGCGGCTTGATGGTATTCAGGCCCGTATATTCATATTGAATATTATACTGGTAGTCGCCGGTTGTAATGGCTATACCACGTTTCAGCAGTTCTCCCTGTTCAGTAATAAGACCGCGCACCAAATCCACTTTGTTGGATGTAACAGTAATAACGGTGGTTACATTGTACCGGTAAGGAGAGTCCTGATTATTACCGTAGCGTTCTGCTTTCATGTCTACGATAACAGGAGCATTGATGCTTATCTCTTTATCGGTAAGTCCTTTTTCCTTTAAAAATTCAGTGATGGTCCGGTTAGAACGCTTTATTTCCTCGTATAAGGCATTCAGGTCGTTGCCCAGGCTCTTGTATACTAAAGGCCAGGTCACTTTGTCTGCCGGAACTTCCATTTCGGCCAGTCCTTTTACGTTTACACTGCGGTCTCTTCCTGCAAATTCGGAGAAACCACGCTCTATGAACACTCCCAACAGCAATAATCCGATACTTAGGATGATTGCTTCTACTCTAAAGTTCTTCATAATCTGATCAATTTAAAGTAATATAATTCAGGTATATTTTATGTCCAATGATAGGCTATCAGGCTATTGATGGGCTGCTTGATAACTTTTTCTATATGCAGTCCGGAGCGCAAGGCCGCTTCCTGTAATTCCTTTTCAAAGAAGCAGGCGATGGAGCCCACAAAAGAAACCGGTAACTTTTGTTTGTATTGCAGGATGTTGCGTCGGAAAAACTCCATAAAACAGTCGATGAGTAATGCCTGTATTTCCGGAATGTCTTTGTGCCTATATATATAAGGTGTAATAGCCGATAAGAAAAGGTTTGCTTGAGGCTGTCGGTACACTCTGTCCAGAATATCGGCAGGTGTCAGTTTATATTCCCGGCAAAAATCGTCTGCTATTTCCCGTGGAAGCTGTCTCTTCAGGCAGTCGGCGATGAAGCGTTTGCCAATGTAGGCTCCACTTCCTTCATCACCTAATATATAACCCAGCGGAGAAATACTGTCGGTAATTTGTTCGCCATCGTACAGGCAAGAGTTGGAGCCTGTTCCCAAAATACAGGCTATCCCCGGCTGTTTTCCACATACGGCACGAGCCGCACCCAATAAGTCTGTGTAAATATGTATGTCCGCTCTTGGGAAAAAGTGTTCCAGTGAGCGGCGGATGATGCCTGTTTTTTCAGGGATACATCCTGCTCCGTAAAAATAAACGGCAGTACACGTATCGGCATTGGCCAGCTGTGCAACCAGTTGCTCGCGGATGATACGGAATACTTCTTCTTCTTTTAGGTGAAAAGGGTTTATTCCTTTGGTTTCTATCAGTTGGCCGTTTTCCGGATTGTCTCCAGCATACCAGTCAGTCTTGGTGGCTCCACTGTCTGCAATGAGTATCATAATCGTCTTTTTAAATTCTTAATAAAACAAATGTAGTGAAAGGCAAGTGCAGTACCAAGACAAAAGCTTGCTTTTGGACGAAGGTAATGCCAAGCCGCATCCTATATTCTTCAAATATACAAAAAAGAGTAAACCAGTGGTACTGATTTACTCTTTTATCTTTATCGGATTAAATAATAGCTATCCTATTAGTGGCAATGTCCGCATCCGCAACCGCATCCGGCTTCTTCTTCGTGTGAGTGGTCTCCGCATCCGCCTCCGCAGCTGTCACATCCGCAACCGCAGCCTTCACCGCTCATCAGATTTACCATACCTTCTATTTCTTTGTTGGTTGCTTCACGCATTTCAGTGATAACTCCTTCGAAAATCAGGTCTTTTCCTGCATGCGGGTGATTCAGGTCGAGTACCACTTTGTCTTCAGTGATTTCACCTACGTTTGCGTAGAACTGATGACCTTCTGCATCGTTCAGCATGATGATGTTTCCTTCGAAGATGTTGTCGCTGTCAAAATTTCCGTCTGCATCACAGAACATAGATTTTGAAACGGCGCGTACACTTTCTTCGTCACGTTCTCCGTATGCTTCCGCACAAGGAATAGTGAAGTTGAAGTGGTCTCCCTTGTTGAGTGCAAGGATTTCGTTTTCGAATTTTTCAAGAGTATATCCTATTCCAGAAATGAACTGAAAGGGATGTTCTACAGGAGCTTCTTCCAATAACTCTTTCTTGCCTTCTGTAATAGCATATAGCTTATATGCGACAGTAATGTATTTATTTTCCATGTTTTAATATTTTGATTTGTCGGCAAAGGTAGGAAATAAAAATGATATTTCGGATGAGGGAAATTGATTTCAGAGAAAATACTTTTTGTTTTAGTGTTTTTTAGTAAGGAAAGATGAAAAAAAGCCTTTTTTATGTACTTGGATAAACATATATGAACATTTGTCTGTAAATTGCAGCCTTTACAGCCTGATGAAAAGGTGTGAAAGTAATAAACTGATAGTAAAATGGCTTTCATTTTTACGATTAATAATTTATTAGAAAAAAAACTATCATTTTATTTGTTTGTTACAAAAAAGCCTTTACCTTTGCAAGCACAATAATCAATTTTGATAAAGAAATGAAAGCAACTATCTTACATAGCAACCTAATTATTTTGCAGGTCATTCGCGTCGTGGTTTTGCAGCCAAGAGGTGAGGAAGGTTCGTGTATATAGTTGTATATGCTAAGATATGTATGAAAGCCTTTCTCACTGATTCAGGAGAAAGGCTTTTTAATTGATAAGAAAAGATACGAAGATGAAAAACCAGTTACGCAGTTCGATGAGTACGGAAGGCCGCCGCATGGCTGGAGCCCGCGCCTTGTGGGTTGCCAACGGCATGAAGCCGGAGATGATGGGAAAGCCCATTATCGCTATTGTAAACTCATTTACTCAGTTTGTTCCCGGACATACACATTTGCATGAAATAGGTCAGCAGGTGAAGGCCGAAATCGAAAAGTTAGGATGCTTTGCGGCAGAGTTTAATACCATTGCCATCGATGATGGTATTGCGATGGGACACGACGGTATGCTTTATTCTCTTCCGTCGCGCGATATCATAGCCGACAGTGTGGAGTATATGGTCAATGCCCATAAAGCAGATGCGATGATTTGTATTTCCAACTGCGACAAGATTACTCCGGGGATGCTGATGGCTGCCATGCGTCTGAATATTCCTACCGTATTTGTATCCGGAGGTCCTATGGAAGCGGGTGACTGGAACGGAAAACATCTTGATTTGATTGATGCCATGATCCAGTCTGCCGACCCGACGGTAAGCGATGCCGATGTGGCAGAAATAGAGCGTCATGCTTGTCCGGGTTGTGGAAGCTGCTCGGGCATGTTTACAGCCAATTCCATGAACTGTCTGAATGAAGCCATCGGATTGGCTCTGCCTGGAAACGGTACTATTGTGGCTACACACGAAAACCGTGCCCGGCTGTTCCGGGATGCAGCTGCATTGATTGTGAAAAATGCCTATAAATATTACGAAGAGGGCGATGACAGTGTATTGCCCCGTGGTATTGCTACCCGTGCTGCTTTTCTCAATGCCATGACCTTGGATATCGCTATGGGAGGCTCTACCAATACAGTATTGCATCTGCTTGCCGTGGCACACGAGGCAGAAGTCGACTTTAAGATGGACGACATCGATATGCTTTCCCGCAGAGTTCCGTGTTTGTGCAAAGTGGCTCCGAATACACAGAAATACCATATACAGGATGTAAACCGTGCCGGAGGTATTCTTAATATCCTGGGTGAGTTGGCTAAAGGGGGATTACTCGATACTACAGTACGTCGGGTAGACGGTTCTACACTGGCCGAAGCCATCGCTGCTTATGATATTTGTACACCGGCAGTCAATCCTGAAGCACAGCGTATCTACAGCAGTGCACCGGGTGGAAAGTTCAATATCAAGTTAGGATCGCAGGGAGCTGTATATAAAGAACTCGATACAGACCGTGAGTCGGGTTGTATCCGCGATTTGGCTCATGCATATAGTAAGGACGGCGGGCTGGCTGTACTGAAGGGGAATATTGCACAGGATGGTTGTGTAGTGAAGACAGCCGGAGTAGACGAAAGCATCTGGAAATTCTCCGGACCTGCAAAAGTCTTCGATTCTCAGGAGGCTGCCTGCGAAGGAATTCTGGGAGGTAAGGTCGTAAGCGGTGATGTAGTCGTGATTACTCACGAAGGACCGAAAGGAGGTCCGGGTATGCAGGAAATGTTGTATCCTACTTCTTATATCAAATCGAAACATTTGGGTAAGGAATGTGCCTTGATTACCGACGGACGTTTCAGTGGAGGTACTTCCGGATTGAGTATCGGACACATTTCTCCGGAAGCGGCAGCCGGTGGAAACATCGGTAAGATTGTAGACGGTGACATCATTGAAATCGACATTCCGGCTCGCAGCATCAACGTACGTTTGAGTGAGGAAGAACTGGAGGCACGTCCGATGAGACCTGTCACACGCGACAGAAAAGTATCGAAAGCCTTGCGGGCTTATGCCAGCATGGTAAGCTCGGCCGATAAAGGTGGAGTAAGAATTGTGGATTAATGAAGATTTATGCTTCGTAAAAAAGGAGAGTTATGAGTAAAGAAAGAATATCAGGATCGGAAGCGCTGATGCGTTCGCTGGAGCACGAAGGAGTGAAGACTATCTTCGGATATCCGGGAGGAGCCATCATGCCGGTTTTCGATGCATTATACGATCATCGGGACAAACTGAATCATATATTAGTCCGTCACGAGCAGGGAGCGGCTCATGCAGCTCAGGGCTTTGCCCGTGTGTCGGGTGAAGTAGGAGTATGTCTGGTAACCAGTGGACCGGGAGCTACCAATACCATTACAGGAGTGGCCGATGCCATGATAGACAGTACGCCTATTGTGGTGATTGCCGGTCAGGTAGGAGCCGGACTTTTGGGAACGGATGCCTTTCAGGAAGTCGATTTGGTGGGTATTACCCAGCCTATTTCCAAGTGGAGTTACCAGATTCGCCGTGCAGAAGATGTGGCATGGGCTGTATCCAGAGCCTTCTATATCGCACGCAGCGGTCGTCCGGGACCGGTTGTTCTCGATTTTGCCAAGAATGCGCAGATTGATATGACCGATTTCGAACCGATGAAAGTGGATTTCATCCGCAGTTACGACCCGGATCCGGAAACCGACCCGAAAGCATTGGCCGAGGCTGTAGCTCTGATTAACGAGTCGAAGAAGCCTTTGGTTTTGGTAGGACAGGGCGTAGAGCTGGGAAATGCACAGCAGGAATTGCGTGCGTTTGTAGAAAAAGCCGATATTCCCTGTGGCTGTACATTGCTGGGCTTGTCTGCATTGCCTACATCACATCCGTTGAATAAGGGGATGCTGGGAATGCACGGTAATTTAGGCCCCAATGTGAAGACCAACGAGTGTGATGTGCTGATTGCGGTGGGTATGCGCTTCGATGACCGTGTGACCGGTAAGCTGGAAACATACGCCAAACAGGCAAAAGTCATTCATCTGGATATCGACCCTTCTGAAATAGGAAAGAACGTGCCGGTAGATGTTCCGGTATTGGGCGACTGTAAACGTACACTGGCTTTGCTGACTGAGTTGATACAGTCCAATACGCACACAGAGTGGATCAACAGTTTTGCTTCGTACGAAGAAACAGAGTATACCCGGGTGATTGAAAAGGAGATACATCCTTCTTCGGGGCCGTTGAATATGGGTGAAGTAGTACGTGCGGTAAGTGAAGCCACAGAAAATAAAGCAATATTGGTGACCGATGTAGGCCAGAATCAGATGATGGCTTGCCGTTATTTCAAATATAGTCAAAATCGCAGTGTGGTTACATCCGGTGGAATGGGAACAATGGGATTCTGTTTGCCGGCAGCTATTGGTGCTACCTTTGGCGCTCCTCAGCGTACGGTTTGTGCCTTTATGGGCGACGGTGGTTTACAGATGACCATGCAGGAGTTGGGAACCATCATGGAGCAGAAAGCCCCTGTAAAGATTATCCTGCTCAACAACAATTATTTGGGCAATGTGCGTCAGTGGCAGGCCATGTTCTTTAACCGCCGTTATTCATTTACTCCGATGATGAACCCCGATTATAAGCAGATTGCTTCGGCCTACGGCATTCCGTTCCGTCGTGTAGCAGAACGTGAAGATCTGAATGAGGCTATCCGTGAGATGTTGACTACCGATGGCCCGTTCTTCCTTGAGGCTTGTGTGATAGAAGAAGGAAACGTACTTCCGATGACTCCTCCGGGAAGCTCTGTAAACTACATGATGTTGGATTTAGACTGTTAAGCAGAAAGGCGATTTATGGAAAGCAAAACTTTATATACAATCATTGTTCATTCGGAAAACATTGCAGGTATACTGAATCAGATTACCGCTGTTTTTACCCGTCGGCAACTGAATATCGAGAGTCTCAACGTATCGGCATCTTCTATTAAAGGAGTACATAAGTATACCATTACTTGCTGGACAACGGCCGATATCGTTGAAAAGGTAGTGAAGCAGATAGAAAAGAAACTGGATGTGATACAGGCTCATTATTTCACCGATGAAGAAATTTTCCAGCGTGAGGTAGCCATGTACAAAGTTTCTACACCGGAGTTTCAGTCTACTCCCGAAGCATCGAAAGTAATTCGCCGGTACAGTGCTCATATTGTAGAGGTGAATCCTACTTTTTCTATTGTGGAACTGACAGGAATGAGCGACGACATTACTTCGCTGTATCAGGAACTCAAGGCTCTGAAGTGTGTGCTTCAGTTTGTACGCTCCGGACGGATTGCTGTATCGACCAGCTGTTTCGAAAGAGTAAACGAGTATCTGGCTCATCGCGAAGACAGATATAACAACAGATAAAGGATTGTTTTTGGCAGTGATGTTATATCGAAGCCACAACAAACCAAGGAGTTTAAAAACTTAAGAACTCACAAACTAAAGAACTTAAAAACTAAAAAACTCACAAACTTAAAAACTAACAACAATGGTAAATGAGAATAAAGTCGGAACGTATGAGTTTGTAGCAGAACCTTTCCATGTTGATTTCACGGAAAGACTGACCATGGGAGTGTTGGGCAACCACCTGTTGAATTGTGCAGGCTTTCATGCAGCCGACAGAGGATTTGGTATTGCTACCTTGAACGAGAATCATTATACATGGGTGCTTTCCCGTTTGGCTGTAGAGATGAACGAATTGCCCCGTGCTTATGAAAAATTCAGCATACAGACGTGGGTAGAAAATGTATACCGTCTGTTTACCGACCGTAACTTTGCCATTCTGAATGCAGAAGGAAAACCGATAGGGTATGCTCGTTCTGTATGGGCGATGATTAGCATGCAGACACGTAAGCCGGCCGACTTGCTGGCTTTGCACGGCGGAAAAATCACCGACTATATCTGTACCGATGTAGAGTGTCCGATAGACAAACCGGGGCGTATCAAGATGGAGCAGCCGGAGCAGGTGGGCGAACATCTGGCTAAGTACAGCGACATCGACCTCAACGGTCATGTAAACAGTATCAAGTACATCGAGCATATTCTCGACCTCTTTCCGATGGAGCAGTTCCGCGATAAAACTGTCCACCGCTTCGAAGTGGCCTATGTGGCAGAAGGCTATTATGGCGATACGCTTACTTTCCATCGCGAACAGAAGGGAGAAAACGAATACGATATAGAAGTAAAGAAGAATAACGGTGAAGTCGTTGTTCGCAGTAAAGTGATATTTAAGTAAGTTCTTAAGTTTATAAGTTCTTAAGTTTATAAGTTCTTAAGTTTGTAACTTCTTAAGTTTATGAGTTTTCTACTGCTTGATTGCCCAATTAATAACAAACTCAAAAACTTAAAAACTCAAAAACTCATATTCAATATTCAATAAATTGTTTTAATAACCGAAACTCCTTAGGGAGTTAGCTAAAAAAGATTGAAAAATGGCACAGATGAATTTTGGCGGTGTAACAGAAAATGTAGTAACCCGCGAAGAATTTCCATTGGAAAAAGCACGTGAAGTATTGAAAAACGAAACTATAGCTGTCATTGGTTACGGTGTACAGGGTCCGGGTCAGTCATTGAACTTGCGCGACAACGGATTCAATGTAATCGTGGGACAGCGTCAGGGAAAAACATTCGACAAGGCAGTAGCCGACGGATGGGTACCTGGAGAAACACTCTTCAGCATCGAAGAAGCATGCGAACGCGCTACTATTATCCAGGTATTGCTTTCGGATGCAGCACAGATTGCATGCTGGCCTACTATCAAGCAATATCTTACTCCGGGTAAGGCTCTGTATTTCTCTCATGGCTTTGCCATCACTTATAAAGAACGTACAGGTATTGTTCCTCCTGCCGATGTCGATGTAATCATGGTTGCTCCAAAAGGTTCAGGTACATCTTTGCGCACCATGTTCCTCGAAGGACGTGGCTTGAACTCTTCTTACGCTATCTTCCAGGATGCTACCGGACGTGCTTTCGAACGTGTTATCGCATTGGGTATCGGTGTAGGTTCCGGCTATCTGTTCGAAACTACCTTCCAGCGCGAAGTATATTCAGACCTTACCGGCGAACGTGGTACTTTGATGGGAGCTATCCAGGGATTGCTCTTGGCTCAGTACGAAACACTGCGCGAACACGGACATACTCCTTCTGAAGCTTTCAACGAAACAGTAGAAGAGCTGACACAGTCATTGATGCCTCTGTTTGCTGCCAAAGGTATGGACTGGATGTATGCAAACTGTTCTACAACTGCACAGCGTGGTGCTTTGGACTGGATGACTCCGTTCCACGATGCTACCAAACCGGTATTCGAAAAACTGTACCAGTCTGTAGCCAGCGGTGAAGAAGCACAGCGTTCTATCGACTCCAACTCACAGCCGGACTATCGTGAAAAACTGAACGAAGAACTCCGTCAGTTGCGCGAAAGCGAAATGTGGCAGACTGGAGCTGTGGTTCGTAAACTCCGTCCTGAAAACAACTAAAATAAAAGGTGTCCCATTGTAGTGGTGCAGGTGTCTCCTTATAGTGAGACGCCCGTCTCCTTACAGTGGGACACTCGTCTCATTGCAGTGAGACGCTCTTTGCTTCTCCTTCTTGGGGAAGCTTTTTTTATATTCCTGCACACCGGTTCATCTGTTTTTATACGCTTTCCTTTTTCTCTTTTTTCTTCCTTCTTTTTTTGGGTGTATACCGGGAGCCTTTCTCTGTTTGTTTTTATTTTAGGTAAGTGCAGAATGTCTTTTCCGATTTTTTTGTAAGTTTGTGCATCACTATATACAATTAAAAACAGTAAGAAACTATGAGCGGAAAAGACTTTTTGGAAATTATAAAGACACGTCGCAGTTGCCGTAAATATAAACCGGAGCAGATTACAGACGAAGAACTGATGGCTGTACTCGAAGCCGGAACTTATGCACCCACTTCACGTGGTATGCAGTCGCCTTATATTGTGGCCGTGCAGAACGAGGAACAGCGCAAACAACTGGCTGCCATGAATGCCCGGGTGATGGGAGTTACCTCCAATCCTTATTACGATGCTCCTACTTATGTATTGGTCTTTACTCCGGCCGATGCCAACAATCCTATACAGGACGGCAGTTGCGTACTGGAGAACATGATGCTGGCTGCCCATGCCATCGGCCTGGCAAGTTGCTGGATTCACCGCGAGCGGGAAATGTTTTCTACGGAAGAAGGCAAGGCACTGATGAAACAGTGGGGATTGCCCGAAGGACTGGTCGGTATAGGTGCTTTGTCATTGGGTTATCCGGCGGGAGAAGCTGCTGAGGCAAAACCACGTAAGGAAGGATATTACCGCATTGTGAAATAAATTTTATCTTCATGTTGCATATTTTACCTGTCATCTCGCATCACTCCGTGTCGTTTTGTCTGTCCCAATTTCTGACAGACCTGGAAGTCCCTGTCGATCTGGAAGCCGAAGGCACAGACGGAGCTTCAACTTATTATTATTTGAAACGTCCACAACATTCTACCACCTTTTTCGTACTGGCCGATCATGGAGAAGGCAAATATGAAATCTGGATGGACGGGATGGCATCGTTTGCCGACTATAAGTTTTTCCCTTATCTTGCCGATTGTCTGCACCGTTTCTTAAACGGAACTCCATTGCAGATAAAAGGGGTGTCTGCATTCGAATATTACAACGAAGACTGGATAGCAGAGGCCATCGGCGAGGAGATTGCTACCTTGAAATCGGTTCTTTCCATTGCTCCCCGCTATTATCTTACCTTACCGTTCAAGCCATTCACCTATGTGTCGGAAGACATGTTGGCTGGGGTAGGGGCAGGATTGCATTCTTCCACCCCACGTATCTACGGATACACACAGTTTCTGATGCGTAACAGCCGGCTACTCCAGGCCACGGAGCAGGAAGTAGAAGAAGATCAGGCTTTGAGTGAAAACGAGGTTATGGTGGATGTGCCTCAACACGTGTCGGTAGGAAGAGTGAAGTCGTGGCAACTGGATGGGGCAGAGACCTGGGAAAGTTATGCTGCAGAAGATGTGCAGATGCTTCAGTATTTAGGAGAATGTTTCAAGCGGGGAGAGAAAGTGGATGGAGTGGTACTGAATGATTTGGGTACCATTTATCAGGAAGGCATCGGAGTAGCGCAAGACGGTTATCTTGCCGAATACTGGTTCGAGCAGGCGACACAGCAAGGCGACCGGC
>ENA-UEPQ01001192-UEPQ01001192.1-human-gut-metagenome-genome-assembly--contig:-NODE-1192-length-11717-cov-7.357216_pt1 | contig 11717 bp, 9 predicted proteins | sample MGYA00242903_ERZ507922 | MGnify/ENA primary metagenome ERZ507922 (study PRJEB26167, sample SAMN06115483) | human gut metagenome | host: Homo sapiens | place: China:Sichuan | collected 2014-10-16... | reverse complement strand
CGGCCTTCACTACGTCCGGACCAGTGATGAACATGTGGCTCTTTTCCTTCACCATGAAGATGAAGTCGGTCAGTGCCAGCAATAGCAATCCTCTCTCTCTACTCCGCCACACCTGGACAGCACCCCCGGTTGCCAGGAGAAATGCCGCATAATAGAAGCCATTACAGAGCAGGGAGAAAAACTCCGTATGCCGCAGAACCGAGGCCGAATATCCCACGCAGGCATCGTCTGATCCCAGAAACGTGCGCAGTTTTTGCTTTAGGAGCTTTGAAAAGTCAATTTCTCCAGATAAAATTCGGGCCTCTGCATCGGTCAGAAGCTGTTCCTGTGTCCATTGAGCCGTTGCCCCAGGCTGGTCGCTGTATCCATACAGGCGGTCGCTGTCCTCCTGATTCCAGCGTCCTCCGGAGTTGGGATTGAAGCCAACCAATAGGCTGTACCCCGGCGTATGGGATGGCTCCTCCCCTATCCGTACCGAGAGCCGGGCATTCCAGACCGGCCCCAGAAGGACATATGCCCCCAGCACACCGGCCATGCAGAGCCCCCACCATCTTCTCCAGTTCCGGGCAGCCAGCCGATTCAGGTTCAACAGAGAGAGCCACAGAAGGAGCGCGATCAGCAGTATGGCCGCAATGGGACGCACCCCGTTGACCCATCGCAGAAGAACGCCGCCCGCCGTGCCGGAGAGAACCCCCATCCAAAGCGGATACCCCTTTAGGGCGGCAAACCGCTCCGTCTCCGTCAAAAGGGACAGCACACCGAGAATAAGGGCAGTATAGAGAGGCTCCGATAGCACAAGGCTGTTATAGATGGTCTGAGATGGACATAGAGTCCAGAGCAGATAAACCAGCGTAGCGGCCGGCAAGTGGAACCAGCGCAGGCACAGATGATACAAAAAACTGCCGGAGCAGACCGTCAGCAGTACATTAAGCACCGGAGCAAGCATGGGCTGTGGCCCCGACAGGCGAATAAACCAGCTCAGAAAATCGGCATATCCGAAAATATGGGGAAACAGGGCCATATACCGCCCGCCGTATACCGTTGTGCGCTCCGAAAGCGCATTGGCATATCCCCAAAAGACCGAGTAATCCCCCGCCAGGGGAACCCGTACCCTCCAGATCCAAAATACTTTGATTGCGACGCAAAGTATGGTGAGAAGCAGCCAAAGCCGCAACGGCCCCAAATGTTCCAATCGTTTCGCGGCAGGTACACACAGGGCAGTATACAGAAAAAGCCCCAGCAGCGCCAGGGCAAATGCCTGGAGATACCGTTCCCCCTGAGATATGCCAACTGCCAGCGCCGAGACTGCCAGTATAAAAAAGGCCGTCAGCAACAGCCTCTGCATGAGGTGTGCGGTACAGTTCAAGCGCAGGTTTTGTCCCATTCCAATCACGGTCCTTTCTGCCTGCTTACGATTTTTCATAGCACTTTGAAATAGTACAGGTTTTTAAATAGCCTTTTTTATTGCGTTTTCCAGGGGATATGATAGAATAGAGGATGAAATTCCCCGGATTCCGGTTGTTCAAAAACCTGTACTTTTTCAAACAAGCCCGAAAAACTCCCCTGTCCACAATTGGACAGGGGAGCGGCTTTTACATGCTTGGAAGAACCTCTTCTCCGCGAATCTCCCGGTAGGCCCCCTGTATGTGCAGGAAGCGGATCTCCTGAAAATAATAAGTGCTCAGCGGCCGCCAGTCGGCATCATAGGAGTGGGCGGCAATCAGGGTGTTTTGCAAAGTGGCTGGACGCCCGATCTCCACCACCACCGGAGTATGTCCAAATACATCCTTATTGAAGCGGAACTGGACAAAGTCACCCGGCTCCAGCTCACTCAGCGTGGTAGAAATCCCAAAGGGTCCCGGGCTCGGCGTCTGACGGGTGATAAAGTCAAAAAAATACTCCACACCGGTCCAGGCCGGGGCCTTGTCGTTGGGATCCCGGTAAAACCAGCCGTAGACTGGGTTGAAGTTCATCACGCCCGTTCCGGCGTACAGGCACTGGGAGGCAAAATTGGTACAGTCGCCGCCGATCTCCTCGTAGTCATAGAAATCCGGATTTCGTCCGTAGGCCCACTGATGGGCATAGGCCACAGCGGCACGGCGGTCATAGGGTATCCGTTCCAGCATAGCGCTCTCCCCTTTCCACACATCCTATGCCGCAGAGCACAAAAAGGGCACCGGCTCTCCTTGAGAACCGGTGCCCCTTTTTATAATTGATCCGTATCGGGCCTGCTGCCGAGCATGGTAAGAAATTCCTCCTCGGTAAGCACCGGGATGCCCAGCTCCTGGGCCTTGCGCAGCTTGGAGCCCGCCGCCTCTCCGGCCACCACATAGGAGGTCTTCTTGGAAACAGATCCGGACACTTTGCCGCCCTGAGCCTCGATCATCGCTCCGGCCTCGTCCCGGGTAAATCGCTTCAGCGTACCTGTCAGCACAAAGATCTTCCCCGCCAGTTGGTCGCCCACCGGCTCCTCATGGCTCTCCAGATTCACCCCCGCCTCCCGCAGCGTGTCAATGAGGTGAATGCTCTGGGGGCTCTGGAACCACTGGAGCAGGCTCCGGGCCGTGATTCCGCCGATGTCGGGTACCGCGGTCAGCTCCTCTTCCGAGGCCGCCATCAGCGCATCCAGTGTGCCAAAGCGGGCGGCCAGCACCTTCCCCGCCTTCTGCCCCACCTGGCGGATGCCGAAGGCAAACAGCAGTCGGGACAGGTCATTGCCCTTGGACCGTTCAATGGCTGCAACGAGGTTTTCCGCGCTCTTTTTGCCCATGCGCTCTAACTGGGCCACCTCCTCCGCATTGAGGTGGTACAGATCGCCCGGCCCCTTGACCAGACCGGCGCCCACCAGATTCTCCACCACCGCGGGGCCCAGGCCCTCGATGTCCATGGCGTCCCGACTGGCGAAGTGGACCAAATGGCGCAGGCGCTGGGCAGGGCACTCTGCGCCGGTACAGCGGATGTGGGCCCCATCCTGGTCGCGGGCCACCGGCGCACCGCACACCGGGCACTGCTCTGGCAGGTGGTAGGGCTGCGTCCCCTCCGGGCGCTTCTCCTTCAGCACCTCCACAATCTCCGGAATGATCTCTCCCGCCTTCTGTACCAGCACAGTATCTCCGATGCGGATATCCTTTTCCGCGATGAAATCCTGATTGTGAAGGGTGGCGCTTGTGACGGTGGTACCGGCCAGACGCACCGGCTCCACTACGGCCTTCGGCGTCAGCACGCCGGTACGCCCCACCTGAACCACAATGTCCACCACCCGGGACGGCTTCTGCTCCGGCGGATATTTGTAGGCCGCCGCCCAGCGGGGAAATTTCGCCGTGCTGCCCAGGGTTTCACGTTCTGCAAGGCTATTTACCTTTACAACCGCACCATCAATGTCAAAGGGGTAAGCCTCTCTGCCCTCCCCCATGGCCTTGATACGCTCCGCCGCCTCGGCGATCGTCTTGCAGGTGTCATGTGGAATTACTTTAAAGTGCTGTCCCCGCAGGTATTCCAGGGTTTCCGAATGGGTCTGAAAGCTCTTTCCCTCCGCCCACTGGATGTTGAAAACCCGGATATCCAGCCCGCGGGAGGCCGCGATTTTAGGGTCTAGCTGCCGCAGGGAGCCGGCCGCGGCATTCCGAGGATTGGCGAACAAGCTCTCTCCTCTCAGTTCCCGCTCCTCGTTGAGCCGTTCAAAGCTCTTTTTTGGCATAAACACCTCGCCCCGCACAATCAGGGCGGGCAGGGCCTCCGGCAGGCGCAGAGGGATGGAGGGAATGGTCCTCAGATTCTCTGTCACATCCTCCCCCACCTGTCCGTCGCCGCGGGTGGCGCCGCGCACAAAGAGGCCGTTTTCATACTCCAGCGCCACAGACAGGCCGTCCACCTTGGGCTCCACGTCGTATTCAACGCCCTCCGGCAGGGCCTCCTGCATCCGCTGATCGAACTCCTCCAGCTCCTCCACGGAGAACACGTCCTGAAGGCTCTCCAGCGGTATCCGGTGGCGCACCTCCTGGAAGCCGTCGGCCACCTTGCCCCCCACCCGCTGAGTGGGAGAATCGGGGGTAACCAGCTCCGGGTGGGCCGCCTCCAGCTCCTCCAGGCGGCGGAGTTTGTGGTCAAAATCGTAGTCGGACATGCTGGGGTTGTCCAGCACATAGTATTCATAGTTCGCCTGCTCCAGCTCCCGGCGCAGGCTCTGTATCTCCTGTTTCTCGTCCATATCGGACCTCCACTTGGAATCGTCGGGTGAATTTGGGGGCTAAATGGGCGAAAATCAGGCACAAAAGCCCGCCCAAACATCCTCCCAAGGTATTAAGAATCAAATCATCGATGTCAGTGGCCCGCCCCACAAACAGCTGTAGGAACTCCACGCAGAAGGAAGTACAAAAGCCAGTCAGAAGTCCCAGCATACAGCGATTTCCCCGCCACAGTAGCGATGGAAAAAAGCCCACCGGACAAAAGATAAGCAGATTGGCGATGGCCATGTATCCCGCCCAGCCGCCTTCCCGCAGATTTTGAAGGACCGTGGGGGTCCACTGAATCTCCTGTATCGACTCAGAGAGCGGAGTCAGCGGAAAAAATACCTCATGCCCGGCCAGCGCTTCCTGCCAGTGGTACGCCGTCCAGAAATAAGCGGGAAAGACGGTCAGCGCAGCCAATCCGGCACAGAACATCACAAAGAACAGCAGTGCAGTCTCGCGGAGTTTCCCACTGGCCATGCCCTGCCGGGCTAAGCGTTTTTTCCGCCAGGGCCGCAGAAGAAAAAATACAAGGGCGGCCAGCAGCATGCAGAGCAGCATCTGGGCCACATAGTCCCAGGAGACCGCCCAGTACCACAGCAGTGTATCCATTTTGGCTCCCTCCTACTGGTATCGTCCCAATTCTACCACAGAGGGAATGCCAGCGTCGTTACAAATTCCTTACGGATTTCTTACAAACCTCCGGGCAGCTCCAGATAGGTATCTGGCACCTGCCCCACCAGCAGCGTCTCAGCCGCACACACTTGTGCCTCCACGACCGTGTCCACCGTGCCGCCGGGGATCAGCAGGGTACACTCTACCTGAACATTCAGCATGACCTGATGAAGGGTCTGGTTGATCCCGGATGAGGTAAATACATGTTCAAATGCAGCGGTCGGTGTGGCCGCAGTCAACACCCGTACCGGCAGTACCGGACCCAAGTCCGACGCGGTGGCAAAGCCGGTCAGGTTTCCCAGAGGGATCCCCAGCTCCTGACTGTCAAGCTGTTCCACCTGCTCCAATATCCGGCCCAAGATCTCCGTGCGAAGTGTGTTCAACTGGGCTGTATTGGCGGCCAGCACTGTCACCTGTCCGGCGGTGTCCTTCTCCAACGTCACCAGATCGCCGTAGGATATGGCTTCGCTGGACAGAGTCTCATTGACTGCGTCGTTTATGATGCTGGTTACGGCATTTTTTACCTTGGCCTTTGCCAGCTCTGTAACTGTGGGCCGGAGTGCGGCGTCGATCAAAACAATGACCGCCACCGCCAGACCGATCCCGATCAGCACGGGGAGCAGAATCCCACCTTTTGGCCGCGCAGCGGCGGGCCGCCGCCGGCGAGGCACCCTCAGCCAGGGGCGTATCGGTCTGCGCACGGGCCTCACCTCCCGGATCAGCCTATGCGCGGACCGGCTTGCCCTATTCGCCCCGCAGCAACTCTTCCACTGCCAGCAGGACACCGGCCTTGCCGCTCTCATAGGTCAGGCCGCCCTGGAGATAGGCCGTATAGGGCTCACGCATGGGGGCGTCGCAGGACAGCTCGATGGACGCCCCCTGAATAAAGGCCCCGGCGGCCATGATCACCGGGCAGTCATAACCCGGCATGTCCCAGGGTTCCGGTGTCACGAAGGAGTCCACCGGCGCGCCGAACTGGATGCCTTTGCAGAATTTTTTGAGGGGCTCCGGCGCGCCGAAGTGGATCATCTGAATGATGTCGTGGCGTACCGTATCGGAGGTGGGCTCCGTCCGGTAGCCCAGCAGCTCCATCATCCGGGCGGCAAACACCGCCGTCTTGACTGCCTGGGCCGTGGTATGGGGGGCAAGGAAAAGTCCTTGATAGAGGCTGCGGTTGGCCCCAAAGGTGGAGCCGCACTCCTTTCCGATACCGGGGGTGGTCAGCCGCATGGCGGCCCCCTCCACCAAATCCCGCCGTCCGGCAATATAGCCGCCGGTGGGAGCCAGTCCGCCGCCGGGGTTTTTGATCAGGGAACCCACCACCAGGTCGGCCCCGGCCTGGGTGGGCTCCAATGTCTCCACAAATTCGCCGTAGCAGTTGTCCACCAGAATGGCGGCCTCCGGGTTGTTGGCCCGCACCACCTGGCACAGCGCCCCGATCTCCGCCACGGAGAGGGACGAACGGGTGGAGTAGCCCTTGGAGCGTTGGATCAGCACCGCCTTGACGCGGGGGTCCCGCACCGCCCGGGCCAGTCCCTCCGGGTCCGGCGCATCGTCAAGCAAATCTACTTGCCGATATTCGATTCCGTAACTTTTCAGGGAACCGGGGCCCTTGTCCACCACGCCGATCACCCCCAGCATGGTGTCGTAGGGGGCACCCACGGCGGACACCAGAATGTCGCCGGGCTTCAACGCGCCAAAGAGGGCGCAGGAGATGGCATGGGTGCCGTTGACAAACTGCACCCGTACTAGGGCATCCTCGGTGCCGAACAGCTCCGCGAAGATCTCATCCAACTTGTCCCGGCCGAGATCGTCATAGCCGTAGCCGGTGGTCCCGGCAAAATAGGCCTCCGCCACCCGGTGCTTCTGAAAAGCGGCCAGGACCTTGCGGGTGTTCTCCTCCGCGATGGAATCAATGCGGTCGAATTGGTCCCGCAGCCCGGCCTGCGCCTGGGCCGCCAGGGCCATTACTTTTTCACTAATCTGTAAAGGCATTTCTTTTTACACATTCCGTTCTTTCTGTATTTGAGGACTCAGCAGGTCAGCTTCGCCTGGGCGAAGGCCGCCACCAGGGCTGCGCAGGCCTCCACGTCTCCCAGATCCGCCACCTCCAGTGGCGTGTGGACATAGCGGGTGGGAATGGAGATGCCGCCGGTATACACCCCGGCCCGGCTCTGGTGGATGGCCCCGGCGTCGGTGCCTCCAAAGCGCAAGATATCCTTCTGACAAGGGATATTACCTGTCAGCGCGAGTTCCTCCAGCTTGGCCACCACAGAAGGGTGGCAGATCACCGAACTGTCCATCACCTTAATGGCGGCCCCCTTTCCAGCCACGCTGCTGCACGCATGGGGGGCCGAAGGGATGTCGTCCGAGTCCGTCACGTCCACGGCAATGCCGTAGTCCGGCGCCACCCCGTAAGCAGCGGTGCGGGCTCCGCGGAGCCCCACCTCCTCCTGTACTGTGAAGACGAAGTACAGGTCATTTTCCGTGTTCTCCAGGCGCTCCATCGCCATCAGCAGCACCGCGCAGGCGATCCGGTCATCCAGATAGGGAGAGAAGATGCGCCCGCCGGAGCAAAAAGTGGGCGTGTCATAGACCGCGATATCTCCCACCTGCACCATGGTCCTGGCCTCCGCCTCATTCCGGGCCCCAATGTCCAGGTACAGGTGTTCCAGCTTCATATCCTTGGGTTCCACCTTGCCCTCCAGGGCCACCACGCCGCGGGTACCGTTGGCGAAGCGGACGGGAGTGCCCAGCACCTCGTGGGCGGAGAGCCCGCCCACCGGGCCGAAGCGGAGGAAGCCCTTCTCGTCAATATAGGTGACCATTAGACCGATGGAGTCCATATGGGCGGCAAACAGGACCTTGGGCCCACTCCCCTTTTTATGGCAGATCAGGTTGCCCAGGGCGTCTGTGGTACAGGAATCCACGTAGGGGGCGGCCAGGGTGCGGAGCACCCCGGCGACAGCCCCCTCACTTCCGGAGGGGCCGTGGCAGGCGTTCAGGGCCTGCAAAATCTCAATCAGTTCCATGTTGGTTCACTCCTTTTCTGCCAGATGTCCAACAAAGGCCCGGATCAGGGCCAGGGCCGCCTCCGCATCTCGGAGACAGGTCACGCCGGACGGGGTGCGTGGGTAGCGCACGGGGATGGACACCGCCGCCGTCCGTACCCCCTCTTTGGTCCGCTGGATGGCGGCCGTATCGGTGCGTCCGGCCACCGAGCGCATGGTCTGCCAGGGGATGCCGCCGGCCTCCGCCAGGGAGCGCAACGCCTCAAAGAGCCCCCGGTCTGCAATGGCGCCCTGATCCATATAGGGCAGCACCACACCGCCGCCCAAGCTGCATCCCTGCTTGTGGGCGGGCACTCCGGCCAGATCCGCAGCATCCGCGCCGTCCACCACCAGCGCCACCTCCGGGGTGACGGAGAAGGCCGCGCCGAAGGCCCCGCGGGCCCCCACCTCCTTCTGGGCGGTAAAGACAAAGGTACAGTCCATGGGCAGTTCATCCCGCAGGAGGGTGAGCAGCACGGCGCAGCCCAACCGGCTCCCCAGCGCCTTTCCATGGAACAGGCCCGCCCCGAAGTCTCCGGCGTCACTGTCAAAGGCCGCCGTATCGCCCAGAGCGACCTGCGCCTCCGCCCCGGCCCGGTCCCTGGCTCCGATGTCGATATAGAACTCGTCCAGCTTGGGGACGGACTTCTCCTCCTCCCGGCTGACCAGATGGTAGGCCTTGAGTCCCACCACCCCCGGCACCCGCTTGGGCCCTACCAGCACCGGCTTGCCCAGGAGCACCCGGCGGTCGATGGCGCCCACAGTGTCGAATTTCAGATAGCCGTCGTCGGTGATCTGGCGGATCATGAGCCCAACCTCGTCCATGTGGGCGGTGAGGAGAAGCTTGCTGCCGGTATGTTTCCGGCCCTTTTTCCAGGCAATCAGGTTGCCCAGAGCGTCCACCCGCAGCCTGTCTGCGTGTGGCTCCACCTCCGCCAGGAGTAAGGCGCGCACCTCGTCCTCCCAGCTGGACACGGCGTTAAGCGCACACAGGCGCTCCAGCAGTTCTCTCATCGCCGTGCCGCCTCCTTTCCCAGTCCCTCCGTGAAGGCGGCCAGCAGGGCCGCCACCTGTTCCATGTCCGCCAGGGAGAGCACCTCAATGGGGGAATGCATATACTTCAGCGGTAGGGACAGCACCGAGGTGGCTACCCCTTCCCGGCTGATCTGCATCTCCCAGCCGTTGGTGCCGGTGTGGCCGGACATGACCTCCAGTTGGTAGGGAATCTGCCTCTCCTTCGCCTTGGCGAGCATCCGGTTGGTCATCCAGCGGGTCATGTTGGGGCCCACGCCGATGGCGGGACCTCCGCCAATGGCGAAGGCCTTGTCCGCCGGGCCGTCGGGGGTTTTGCCGTGGGTCACGTCCACCGCCACGCAGAAGTCGGGCTGAACCGCCCAGGTGCCTACCGTGGCGCCCGCCCCGGAAACCTCCTCCCGTGTGGAGCCCAGGAGATAGAGGTCTACGTCCAGCTCCCTGTCCCGCAGCAGCTCCGCCGCCCGCAGCAGGGTGACGAAGCAGGAGCGGTCGTCCATGGACTTGCCGCACATCTGATCCTCTCCCAAGGCAAAGCAGCCGCCCCGATAGACCATGGGCGTCCCCACCGGTACGGCCCGCTCCGCCTCCGTCTGGGACAGGCCCACGTCCACGAACAGCTCGGACAGGGGTATGCTCTTGTCCGCTTCCCCCCCAGCCGGACAGGTCACGATGCCCCGCCGGGGCGGGTCGGTCAGCACCACCAGCTCCCGGCCGGGCAGCATCCTGGGATCCACGCCGCCGATGCTGCGGAAGCGCAGGAAGCCGTCCTCCACGCCGGTGACCAGCAGGCCGATCTCATCCAGATGGGCGTCCAGCAGGAGCCGGGGCGCTCCCTCCTTCCCGCATCGGCACACCCCCAGCACATTGCCCATGCGGTCCACGGACACCTCGTCCACCAGCGGCCGGAGCAGCTCCGCCGCCACCGCTGCCGCAGGGGCTTCAAAGCCGGAGGGCGCGGTGCAGGCGCACAGCCGCTCCAGGGCTTGTCTCATATCCAAATTGGGTTCACTCCTTTCCACGGATACCGAAGCAGGGCGCCGGAGGCCGTGTCCTCCGGCGTCCGCAGCCTTACTCCAGGCCGTAGATAATCCTCTTAAAAGCTGCGCCCCGCTCCATAAAATTCTTGAAGCGGTCGAAGGAGGCGCAAGCGGGCGACAGGAGCACCACGTCCCCCGGCTGGGCCAGCCCGCAGGCGGCCAGCACCGCCGCCTCAAAATCCTTGTATTCCACAATGGGCAGGGCCGCCGGATCGTAACCGGGTGCCCGCTCCACCGCCTGGCGCAGCTTGGGCGCGGTATCGCCGGTGAGCACCAATGCCTTGACGTGCTCCACCACTTCGGGGCCGAGCACATCAAAGGGAATGTGCTTGTCGTAACCGCCGGCAATCAGAACTACCTTCTGATGGAAGGAGCGCAGACCGGCGATGGTGCGGGAGGGGCTGGAGGCAATGGAGTCATTGTAGTAGCGCACCCCGTTCCTCGTCCGCACCAGCTCAATGCGGTGCTCTACCCCCGCAAATTTGGCGGCGAAGTCCCGCACCACCTGGTCGGGCACCAGCCCGTCCAGAGCGCCGATGGCCGCCATGTAATTCTCGATGTTGTGCTCGCCGGGCAGGAGGATGTTTTCCAGGTAGAGCACCGGGCGCTCGTGCATGGCGTTGCGCACCCAGATGGCCCCGTCTCTGACGAAGACGCCCTGCTCCAGCTCCTCCCGGCGGCTGAACCGGGTCACGCGGCCGCGGGCACTGACCGCAAAGCCGCGGGTAATCTCGTTATCCTGGTTCAGCACCAGCAGGCCGTCCGCTCCCTGGTGGGTGAAGATGTTCTCCTTGGCGGCGATGTACTCCTCCATAGATTTGTGTACGTCCAGGTGGTTAGGGGCCAGATTGGTGACCACCGCGATATCCGGGCTCTGCTCCATGGTCATCAACTGAAACGAAGACAGTTCCAGCACGGCCACGTCCTCTGGCACCATCCCGTCCACGTCGGGCAGCAGCGGTTTGCCGATGTTGCCTCCCACATAGACGCTCTGCCCCGCCGCTTTCAGCAGCTCGGCAATGATCGTAGTGGTGGTGGTCTTTCCGTCGCTGCCAGTCACCGCGATGGTTTTGCAGGGGCAGACCTGGAAAAAAACCTCCATCTCCGAGGTGATGGTACTCCCCCGTTCCCGGGCCGCCAGCAGTTGGGGCACGTCCGGACGCAGGCCGGGGGTACGGAAGATCACATCGTGGTCCAGCCCGTCCAGATAGTCCGGGCCCAGGCGCAGCTCGGCCCCCAGGCTCTCCAACTCCTCCGCCTGGCCGCCGAAGTCCTCCCTCTGCCTCTTGTCGCAGGCGGTCACCTCAACATCCGCCCGCAGCAGCATTTTGATGAGCGGTGTGTTGGACACGCCGATGCCCAGCACCGCCACCCGCTTGCCCCGCAGGGACGCCAAATACTCCTGTATGGTGGAACCCATGGCTCGTTCCTCCCTTTTTGTTTCGTCTATAACTAAAATATTATATCCCATTGAGGAGAAAATTTCAATCGAAAGGAGGGCGTTTCCTCGGGCGAGATTGACTTGCCCCGGCCATTTTGATAAAATGTGGGAAAAAAGTCGGACTGGAGGGATTTTCTTGTCAAATGAGGCACGAAAAGACTTCAACGCCATGCTGAACGCCGCTTGGGGTAGCCGTAAACTTCTTTTTTTATGATACCATCAAGATTCTTATTCTACTGTTTTTTATCAGTGT
>ENA-UEPQ01001179-UEPQ01001179.1-human-gut-metagenome-genome-assembly--contig:-NODE-1179-length-11814-cov-3.500298_pt1 | contig 11814 bp, 7 predicted proteins | sample MGYA00242903_ERZ507922 | MGnify/ENA primary metagenome ERZ507922 (study PRJEB26167, sample SAMN06115483) | human gut metagenome | host: Homo sapiens | place: China:Sichuan | collected 2014-10-16... | reverse complement strand
ATAGATAACCTTCGATACGCTTCCTTCCGGTGCATATCCGATAACCTTTACCTGGTCAAACTGATCGCTGGTGGTTGCATCGGTCAGGTATACGATACCTGCATCTGCGCTTCCGGCTGCTACCCAGCTTAAAACCTCGGTTACGTTGGTACCAAAGCTTGTCTTAGCCTCTACATCATCCCACATACCCAGGTTCTCAAAGGCTTCCTTGGCGTACTGTCCAACCGGAACACTCTCCGGATCGCCGAGTGCAATCTTCTCTGCCTTTGTGATATCCTCAAAACCGGTAATTCCCAGTGTGGAATCCTTCGGAACGATCAGGGCGATCTTATTTTCCAGAAGCTCTACGACAGAATCTGCATCAACCAGTCCCTCGTCCTCCAGCGCGTTCATCTGCTTCATCGCTGCGGAGAAGAATACGTCTGCATCCGCGCCCTCTTCGATCTGGGTCTGCAGCTTTCCTGAACTGTCAAAGGTAAAGCTCAGCTTGATGTCCGGATTCTCTTTCTCAAATGCCGGCTGAATCTTGTCTTCCATAACGTACTGAAGGCTGGCTGCTGCCGCTACCAGAATCTCCTGCTGGTCGCCGGCTGCCTCTGCTTCTGCTTCGGTCTCTTCTGTCTCAGCTGCCTCTGCCTCCGTTTTCGGTGCTGCTGTCTCAGCCGGTTTGCTGGATGAACATGCGGTCAGGGATGCTGCCGCCATCGCTGCTGCCATTACAAGTGCCCACGTTTTTCTCATATCTTGGTTTCTCCCTCATTTCACGCACATGTTTCCGGCATCCTCCTCGTTTCGATTCTTCACGCCATAGCAATGTGGTTTTTACCCTTCCGTTATTTTTGGAAAATTATAATGATATTTGCTAATCAAATAGTAGCACGTGGCACTTTTTTTGTCAATCTTTACAATGATTCTTATTGAATGCACACGTCGTTATGTGCATTTAAAAATAACGCGTCTTTTTTCTGCATTTTCCCTTTATTCTTATGAATTTTCCAGTTTTTCTTTCCAAACCTTTTCGTCTATTTTCGTGAAATTGTTATGCTGATTTTTTCATGTATTTTATTTTTATCTTTTTATTTTTCATTTATTTGAAATTTTTTTATCCAAATACGCCGGTGCTTTGGTTTCCTTACCGGTCACACGGTTCCCGATCCGTGGCAAAGTCTTCCACCAGCACATCCATAATGCCGCCGCAGACCATTCCTTCATCTTCCGCCGCCTCGCCGGTCAGATCTACATGAACTACTTTGTACCTGCCGCTTCCGATCAGAGAACGTGCCTCGCCCAGCACGGCCGCCTCGCTGCAGCCGCCGCCGATGCTGCCGAGAATCCGTCCGTCCCGGTAGACAATCATCTTCGCGCCTGCCCCGCGCGGGGAGGAACCCTTTGATTCAATCACCGTGACCACTGCTTTCGGCTCATCCGGCTCCTCTGCCAGGCGTTTCAGCACATCAAAATCCAGATCGGAACGGTTTTTCACACGTTTGTCTTCCCGATCCATGCGCTTTACCTGTATGATCTCCGCCAGAATCGAAATCGCGATCTCCTCCGGTGTCACACCGCCGATCTTTAACCCGATCGGGCTCTTTAAACGGCTCATCCGCTCTGGATCGTAACCTTCTTCCAAAAGCTCCTGTTTCACGATACCGACGCGGCGTCTCGAACCAATCATGCCGAGATACGCCGGTTCTTTTCCTTTTCCAATCATCCGCAGGCAGTCCGCATCGTGGCGGTGTCCGCGCGTAACGATACAGATATAGTCGCTCTCCTGAATCTTGAGTTCTTTGATCGCATGCCCAAAGTCATCACAAATCACCTTCTCTGCCATCGGGAATCGTCCCGGATTCGCGAAGGAAAGGCGGTCGTCCACCACAGTTACCAGGAATCCGACGCGCGCGCCAAATTCTGCCACTGGAAGAGCCACATGGCCGCCTCCGAGAATAATCAGGCGCTCTTTCGGGAAAAATGGTTCCGCCACATTCCAACTGCTTCCGGCGCGCCCACAGACCGGCTGCCCCTGTGTCAGGGCTTCTTTTCCAATCTCCGACGCCTCTGCGCCTTCTTTCAGTTCACAGCGCATATCTGTGAGATTTCCCTCTTCTCCCACAAAGCTTCTCTCGAGCGCCAGACACGGCGTCCCTTCCAGTTTTTTCAGAATCTCCCCATACAGATTCATATCACGCACTTCCTCTCTTTTATACTGCATGAGCCATCCATTTCTCATTTCGCAGTTGTGCCATCGCGGTTGCTTCCTCATCGCCTCTCTCTGGCTCGATTATTTACCAAAACCGCAGTTCGGGAAAATACAGGTTGGACAATTTAAGCACAGACCACCTGCGCCCATTTTCGCCAGATCCGCTTTTGTCACTGGCACATCTGCCATCACACGCGGCAGCACCAGATCAAAGATGGTCCTCTTCGCATACATCACGCAGCCCGGAAGTCCCATGATCGGCTTTCCGTCCTTCGTATATGCCAGCAAGAACATCGCTCCCGGAAGTACCGGCGCGCCGTAGGAGACAACCTCCGCCCCGGTCTGCTTGATCGCGCTCGGTGTCGTATCATCCGGATCGACGCTCATGCCGCCGGTACAGACAACAAAATCGGCGCCCTGATCCAGCCATTCCTGGATTGCCTCCGTGATTTTATCCGGATTGTCCCCTATAATCTTCTGTCCCAGAACTTCCACACCAAATTCCTGAAGCTTTTCCCGGATGACCGGGCCAAATTTATCCTCAATCCGTCCATAGAACACTTCATTTCCGGTCGTCACAATGCCCGCTTTCTTATTTTTATACGGAAGCAGATTTAACAGCGGCTCTGAACCCGCTGCCTTCTTCGCCTCTTCCATTTTTTCTTTTTCAATTACCAGCGGGATCACACGGGTTCCGGCTAACTTATCACCTTTTTTTACCGGGAAATTCGTCCGGCGGGTCGCGATCATCATCTCCGGCAGGCTGTTGACCTTTAAGAGGCGTTCTTCATCGACCTGAAACAGACCGTCCGACTCCGCAATCAGCTCAATCTTGCCTTCCTTCGGATCGGTTGCACGCATATACTCATTCTGGCAGATGCCGCGCAGAATGTCCGCCGCCTCATCCTCATGATATTTTGTATCGTCCTTTTCCCAGACATAAATATGATCTTTTCCAATCGAAAGCAGTACCGGGATGTCCTCCTCACGCACGATATGTCCCTTGCGGAATACGGCGTCCTTCGTCACGTCCGGAATAATCTGCGTCATGTCATGGCAGAGTACCTGTCCGACTGCCTCGGTTGTTTTCATTAATTTCATATGATTTTCCTCTTTTCCTTTTTACAGTAATGCCTCCGCACGCTTTGCCAGCTGATACCGCCGTTCCACGCCCGCCAGCGCCTCCGGGTTATCCTTAAATTTCTCCCGTTTTGCCGCAAACCGTTCTTCGATCGTAACACGCCGTTCTCCCTGTACCTGCTTGTCCGCCAGGTACACGATCAGGCTTTCGTTCAGATATCCCAGCTTTTCTTCCGGCAGATCCATATGATCCGCAACAATATCCGCGATCCCGGTATGTCCCAGAAGCCGCAGCCATCCCGCCCCTGTCTCTGGATGTTCGGGGTATGCTTTGGCGATGTCATGAAGAAGCGCCGCCGCGTAGATTTTGTGTTTATCGATTGGAGGGCTTTTGTATGTCATCTCCACACACGTTTCCGCCCTATACTTTAGAACTCTATCTGCCAATTCCACGGCCAGCTCCGCAACCGCCCGGCTATGGCGCACCGTCGCCTCCGGCGTGTGAAACCATGCAAGCAGACGTTCACACTCCTCTTTGTCCGGGACAGGACGTTTTCTCTCCCAATCACGCAATTTCTGAAACTCTTCCTGTGTATCCGCATCAAACGCACAGCCCGGATCCGGCACATCCAGGGGAATCCGGCGGATTTCCGGCTGTTCACAGGCGCCTTTAAGCCCCATCGTTCCGTCATGCTGCAGCAGTTTTTCGATCACATCTGCACGGATCAGAAGCGGATGCCCCGGTGTTTTCTCATACTCCGGGAGATAGACATCCCCATCGCCTTCCGCAAACCGATATTTTTCATATTCCAGCGTAAATGGCGTAAACAGCGGCACATCCACCGGGAAAAAGAAAATGCCATCCAGCGTCTCTTTTCCTGCCGTTTTCCGCTTTTCCTTATAATAGGAAAGCCCCAGACAGACGGAATCAAACATTTTCGTCTCCGCATACGCCGGATTGTGGATGAAATGGATTCCCGTTCCCACAGCCGCCGCGCGTATATCTTCCGCCCGGCGTCCGGTAATGATCGTGATTTCATGTACGCCACACGCCCGCAGCGTCTGTATCTCACGTTCCAGGACCGTCTGGGCGCCGAGCTTCATGAGCGGTTTGAAATCCCCCATCCGCGAGGATCGCCCCGCCGCCGAGATCAAGGCGTCAAATACATAATCCTTTCTTTCATACACTTGTCCGTAGCCAAAGGGAATCTGCAGAAGTTCTGCCTTTTTCCGCTTCTCCCAGCCGCAGATCAATGTCCGGAACCAGCCCGCGTGCCCGATCACCAGAATATCGCCCCGGCTCTTCATCCGGAGTTCATTCCAGGTTGTCCTGGCGCGCCCTGCACAATCTGCAAAACTCTCTCCCTGCGGCGGTCGGAAATCGTACATATCTGCCCCTCGTGCCACATACTCCGCTGGAAACTGTTCCCGGATTTCGTCGAAGGAATGACCATCCCATTCCCCCATGTCAATCTCCGCCAGACCATCTACGACCTCAATCGGAATACTTCTGTCAATCACTTCCTGCAGGATCGCGGCTGACTCCCGGCAGCGCTTTAACGGGCTGGTATAAATCTTTTCAATTCTGCGTCCCGCAAATGTCTCCCCCAGCGCCCGAATCTGTGTCCGTCCTTCCTCTGAAAGCGGCAGATCCGTCCGCCCGATGCAATATTTCCGTTCATCTGGAAATTCCGGCTTCCCATGCCGGATCAAATAAATCGTCCGCATTCTGTCCTTTCCTAGTGCTCGTGTTCCTCTTCTTCCCCACACTCGCAGCTGAAATCATGGCTGTGTCCAAATGGTCCCGGTCCGCCGATGTAGTCGCGGATCAGCTCCAGTTTATAACGGTTCATATAGCTATATGCTTTCTGAACCGTATGCCCGCTTCCCAGATAACGAGTCACGCCCGCCTTTACCAGTATCTCAAACGGTTCTTTCTCGATCGGTCCGCAGATGACTGCCTCACAGTCATGTTCTACCACCTTCTTCGCAAATACCAGATTGTCCGGATCCTGTTTTCCATCGACATGGAAAATCTGGTTCTTGTCCGCGTCAATAATCATCAAAAACGGACTCTCCTTAAAAGTCGCCGGTACCAGTCCGTCGATCTCCTCTGTCTCTGATGCAATCGCTATGTTCATTTTTTCTCCTTGTTCTTGTCAAATTTTACTGATTTTTTTCAAAATTTATCGATTGTTTTTAATTTTATGATACTGCAATTAAAACTTATCGTCAAGTTTTTCATGATATTGAATTTTACCACTCATTTTTCATTTTTCCTCGATGATCAGCCGCCTTTTTCCCGAACCGATATAGGGGGAAATTTCTTTTTCTATCACTGCGACGGTCAGGCAGTTCCCAAAGTATTCCGTTAATGCTGCTTTGACATTTTTCACTCTGCTTCCTACCGCATCTGCATAACCCGCTTTCTTCATAACAGCCACCGTCAGATGCTTCTGCGCCGCATTGTAAGATGCCTGAAAATCTTCCACCTCATCCAGGGCAAATAAAAGCTCATCTAATATGTGCATGGAAAGTACTTTTCCGCCGGACAGCCGGACGCTGTCATCCAGCCGTCCCTCAACCTTATCAAGTCTGGGCTTTAAACATCCGCAGGCACACGGTTCTGCAATCATCCGCCCCAGATCGCCGGTCCGATAGCGCACAAGCGGCATTCCCCGCCGCCGAAGCGTTGTCAGAACCAGCTCGCCGTATTGCCCTTCCGGAACCGGCTGTCCCGTCTCCGAATCCAGAATCTCAATCAAAAGGTCCCGATCCCGCAGATGGTAACCCGCACGCGCCCCACACTGTACGCCGCCGCCGTAACCAGTTTCCGTCATTCCCCAGTGTGTAAAAACCCGGCAGTTCCATGTTTTTTCCAAAAAACGCTGCACGCTGACCGGCACATAATCAGCACTTAAAAGCACTGTTTTCGGGCCAAGTCCCGGCGCATGGGCTGCCAGCGCATACATCTGGCTTGGGACACCGATCAGGCAGTCTGCCCCCTCGCCGTCCCGCGCTGCCGCTTCCATATCGCGAATCAGTCCATGAACCTTCGTCTCCACCTGAATGCGCCCCAATCCTTCTTTTAAAAGTCCTCCAATCGAAAAAAATCCCGGTCCTTCCATATAAACCGTGACCCGATCGCCCGGCTTTACCATGTACTGCATCCCTGTTTCAAAGAAATCCGCCGTCTGCATCAGATCGTCTTCGGTAAAAAACAGGCGCTTCGGTGCCCCTGTACTGCCGGAGGTTTTCAGCGTGATGATCCGCGCGATCTCCTTGGCTGGAACACATAAAAATGTTTCCGGCTCCGCTTTCAGTTCCTCCGGGGTTGTGAGGGGAAGTGTGCGGAAATCCGCCCATGAAAACGAATCCGGCGCGAGCCGTACATCGGAACCTGCCATTTCCCCAAGCTGTCCCCAGACGGATGTAAATTTCTTCTGATAAAATGGACTTTTCTCCTTTACATACGAAAGTGTCCGCCATAACCCGGACGGCTGCGCCGCCGCAATAAAATAACCGCAGGCCGCTTCTTTTAAAATCTTCCGTTCCGCCCCCAGTGCCGCGCAGACGGATTCCAGATTTCCATCGAAGATCTGCTGCCCGATCCACTCCGCCAATGTTCCCGACGCGTCCTGCATCTTTGCAAGCACAAATCCCGACTCCGCCAGCCGGTCACGGATTGTTTTAGCAGACTCCAGCCGTCCCAGCATCCCGTCTAAGAAAAGCTCTTTCTTCCGGGCATACATATCGCTCATCAAAAGCCATCCTTCCGGTTTTAACACCCGGTACACCTCCCGGAGCGCCGCCGCCGGTTCCGCAACCTTGGAACAACTGCACTCCATCAGAATGATATCTGCCGTCTGATCTGGATATGGCAGTTTCTCCGCACATCCAGTCTCTATCCAGCCAGGTTCATGCACATCCGGATTCTTATCCAAGCCGGAAATCTGCCAGTCTGGGAAATGCTCAGAAAGCCATCGCATCGTGCCGCCGGTTCCGCAGCCGATGTCGATGACGCGAAGCGACACTGCAGGGTCTGTAGACTCCGTCTCTGCCGCTCCCGCCTCCGGTATCTCAATTCCCGCAAACTGGAACATCTGCCTCGTCAGCGCAAATCCGCCCGGTCGGCAGAGACTGCACTCATTTGTATCCATTTTTTGCACCTCTCCTTTCTGCGCTTCTATTATCTGCCTCTTTCCATCGGAGACAAGTAGTATGCACAGAACGGAATCTTCTTCCCATCTTTATACACATGCAGGCTGCACTGGCGCAGGCGCTCGATATCGAGATTTCCGGCATCCTGAAACACCATGGATGTGATCGTGAAGCCGTGGCTTTTTGCACGCTTTAAGAAGTCCTCCATATTTGTTATGTCAACCGACTCCTCTCCACAGCAGCAGGATTCTGGTTCGGGCTGAGTTCCGCCACAACCGCAGTTTCCTGGTTCTGGTTGAGTTTCGCCACAGCAGCAGCTTTCTGGTTCGGGCTGAGTTCCGCCACAGCAGCAGCTTTCTGGTTCTGGCTGGGTTCCGCCACAGCAGCAGCTTTCTTTTTCCGGCTGACTTTCTCCACAACAGCACGTCTCTTCCAGATCGCGCCGTTCCCAGCGCCGTCCGACAAATTCACGGTTCTTCTCCGCCGGATCCGGACCGCAGCAGCAGCCTTCGCCCTCCGGTTCTGTCTCGGTTTTTCCACTATAATTTGTCAGCGGCATCAATTTATCCCCAGGCATTACGATGAAATCCCCGTGGAACCCACACATCGGGTGATCGCAGCAGGATGGCGCAATCTGTTCCTCTTTGATAAGCCCGCCGCTCTGGCTGACAACCGCCTCCAGAAGCTCATCCAGCGTATAGCGGTCATCATCCGCCGGAAGCTCCGGGATACGTCCAAAATAGCTGACCGGCTGGAAATGCACGCCGCGCACATACGGCGACCGCTGAATGGCAAACCGGATGATGTCCCCGATCTGCTCCGTATTGACACCCGGAACAATGACCGGAACAAGCGTCACGCCGATTCCATACCGGCCGCACTGCTCGATCGCCCGTTTTTTCACTTCCAACATCGGGCGGCGGCGCAGTTTTTCATATACGGCATCGTCCACGCCGTCAAACTGCATAAATACAAACGAAAGTCCCGCATCCGCCAGACGCTTTACAAACGCCTCGTCCTCCGCCAGGCGCAGACCGTTGCTGTTTAACTGCACATATTTACAGCCAACCTGCTTCGCATACGCCACGATCTCCGGCAGATCGTCCCGCACTGTCGGTTCCCCGCCGGAAAGCTGCAAAAGTGTCTTTCCCGGCTCCGTCAGATCGTCGATCCAGCGTTTTACCGTGTCTAAGGACGGATCCTGCGCCCCGTCCGGCTCCGCAAAACAGAAGGTACAGTTCATATTGCACCGCGCTGTGATCTCCAGCAGGGTACAGCAGGTGGCGCGCCTGTGCTCCGCACACAGACCACAGCCCGCCGGGCAATTTAGATTTTCATTTTCTCCCACCGCCGGACGTTCCCCGCGCCAGTCGGCAAACTTGCGCTTATTTCTCCAGATTACACTGGAAAATGTCCCGTGATCCGGGCAGGTTTTTACCAGATATATCTGCCCGTCCCGCTCTTCCCGCTTTGCCGGAATGCGTTTTAAACAGACCGGGCAGACACTGTATGTATAGCGCATTTCTTCCGGCAGGACGCCTCTGTCCTGTACGTTCATTACCATCGTCTTTCATCCCCTTATCTCAATTCATTACAGTTCTCCCATGATGCAGCCAGCCGCAGATGGGCTGTGTTCTCATGTTCACACATGGCAAATCCCCGCAGCCAGCCTGTCTCACCTATCCTTTTCAGATCCAAAAGCATCTCTCATGAATCATACTTATATCTACTATCTACTTATCTTCCAGCTCTCTCTCCACATCCGCCATACGCCCTTTTACCAGCGCTTCCGGCAGGTATACCTCGCCGCACTTCGGGCAGCACAGGATCTCGGTGTGGAAATTGTGCCCCAGATAGTACAAAAATGTGGATTTCGGCACCATCTCCACCTGACACCGACGGCAGATGACTTTTTTCTCCAACGCCTCTTTGATCCGCTGATCTCTTCCGCCTCCATCGATCGTCGGCATACTCATCACTCTCCTTCCAGATTCATGCGGTGGCTGTAGCCATTCCAGAGCTTATAACCGCCGTCCGGCAGCACCTCGTACTCTGCCCAGTAGGTCATATGCTGGATCTTCAGATGCCCGATCCGATGTCCCGTCTCCGGGTCGATGATGCCGCGGTCTTCCCGCTCACAGTGTTCAATGACCTGTTCCATATCTTCGATCAAAATCTGGCTCGCTGACAATTTGCGTTCCAGCTCCTTCTCAACTTCTAATTTCATATGTGTTTCCTCTTCGATCGTCTCATTCCAGTACGTCTTAAGCAGTTCCCGTTTCGCCGCCAGGCGGTTGTGCCAGCGCTCCGTCACCGTCGCCGCCGGGCGCCCCGCGCCATTTAACCCAAACAACAGGTCGAGGATATGAACCGCCTCCTTGCCCTGTCCAGCAAAGGACTCCCGGCAGTTGACGCAGTAGGTCACATACGGCAGTTCCTCCTCTTTTGCACGGGAAGTTGTCATATAGCTTGTGTGGCTCGGAGAAGCAATCCCGATATGCCCGCCGTATCCGCAGCAGCGCGCCTTTTTCCCGTCATACGGCAGATTTTCCCATGTAATCCCTGCTGCATCCGCCAGATGCCGCACACTCTCCTGCAATTCCGGGTAATAGCGGCTGGCGCAGGGATCAAACAAGGCATACGGCTGCGCTTGCTGGGCACTTCCTGCTTCCATTTCACCCTTTTCAGCATTGTCCGGTTCCAAAGCAGCATCTTTCTCCACGCCCCACTCTTCCATCACTTCCGCCAGAAAGACAACCGGAAGCTCCGGCAGGTATTCTTCAAACATCTTCCGGCAGTTCGGGCATGCTAAAACCACTGTCGGTTCGCCAAGCTCTCTCCACTGCCGCCGCATTTCCTCCAGATGTGCCGCGTGGATGTCCACTTCGCCTGCCCACTCGGCAGGCGCACCGCAGCAGGTCATCCAGATCGCCGCATCCGGCTTTTTGGAACGCAGCCACTCATACGTCCGCGTCACATAGCGCGGATCCGAACCGGCAAGCTGGCATCCCGGAAAGAATGCATAGGAACTCTTCTTAACATTCTCCGGTTTCCGCGTAAGCCCCGCTTTTCCGGAGGCATATGCCATGTCGCGCAGCCAGAAATCGTGGAATGGCCACGGCATCGCGCCTTTTTTTTGCATTGCCCGCATACTGTCAAGCAGAAACTGGCTGAAATCGATATGCTGCGGACAGACTTCCTTGCAAAGCCCGCAGTGGTCGCAGGTGCTGATCAGTCTGGTCGCCCACGTACCATCGCGCGATAACGTACCGGGATGGATTGTTATGTAAACCTCTTCATACAAACGGCGCGGTGTTTTCTCATGCAGGCGCATCAGATCACAGGCACGCATACAAGCATCACACGAACACTTCTGGCAGCGCGTGATCTCCTGTATCGCCTCTTCCTCCGTATACGATTCCCCGTTTGCCGGAACCACCCGATCGGCACGCTCGATCCCATTCGTTTGAAGATTTAAAAGTGTCCCTTCCTTTCGAAATGGCTCATTCATACCGCCCGTTTTCAGATACCGTTCGATCGCAAGCGAAACCGCCAGCCCATCTGCCAGCGCCTTCATGCTGTCGCCGCCTGTCAGGGAACCTCCAATGAAAACGCCCGGTGTCCGGGTTGCAAATGCGCCGTTCGGGTCCATTTCCAGACCAAAGTCCGCGCCATCTGCCCCAGTTGCCACATACACAGCATCATAGTCCGCCCGGAGTGCCTCCAGATCCGTTACCGTTTCACCGAGATGGCGTGAAAATTCCTCAAACTGGAACTGTGCCTCGATCTCCGCATCAAATTCCGCCGGATCCATCTGGTTTCTCGCCTGACCGCCCAGAACCATTTCCCGCTCATAAACCGTTACCTCGTACTTTTTATTGCAGAGACGCAGTGCACAGCCAAGCCCCGAAAGACCGCCTCCGACGATCGCGATCTTTTTTCCTTTCGACGGCAGGTTATACGCATTCGGTGCTTTCCGCTTCGCGTACTCGACAGTCGCCCGCTCTAAAAGCCCCATCGCGATCCCCCCGTCCAGCTTCGCACGCAGACATGCCTTCTCGCACGGATGGCTGCACAGCTTCGACACAATATCCGGAAATCCCACCGTATTCTGATAGGTCCGGTACGCCGCGTTGAAACGTCCCTTTTTCCACTTTTCTTCCAGCCCCTTGATATCCAGCCGGAACGGACAGGCTGCCTGGCAGAACGGCGGCTCGTTCTGATGGCATTTCTCCGCCAGCGTCTTCTCAAAATCTTCCAAATAGCTCACAGGGCGGACCTCCCTTCTTTTCTCCTGCATTTATCGTTACTGTTCACGCATACGTGCCCAGTAACGGAATTTGCCGTGGCTTCGCATTTAAATACGGCAAATTCCT
>ENA-UEPQ01001173-UEPQ01001173.1-human-gut-metagenome-genome-assembly--contig:-NODE-1173-length-11834-cov-4.998214_pt1 | contig 11834 bp, 9 predicted proteins | sample MGYA00242903_ERZ507922 | MGnify/ENA primary metagenome ERZ507922 (study PRJEB26167, sample SAMN06115483) | human gut metagenome | host: Homo sapiens | place: China:Sichuan | collected 2014-10-16... | reverse complement strand
TTCGCTGACCAAAACTACCGCCACTCTGTTGGCTGTCATGAAACTGTATGATAACGGGAAGTTCGGATTGACTGATCTCTTAATCCCAGCGTATCTTTATCCGGTAAGGTTAATATCTCATTGATTTCCAGTTCTTCCAAAAATACAGGTAATCTTTTTTCCAGCTTTGGCGTTCTTACCTTAACAAAAGGATTTTGCTCCACATAATTTTCTCGCATTAAAAACTTATAAAAAGAACGCAGCGAAGAAATCCGCCTGGCAATCGTCGTACGCGCATACTTTTCTTTATTGAGCAGCGCTAAATAGGCACGAATATCCAAAACTCCGATCTTCTGCCATTGAAAATCTTTCCCTAGCCGTTCTGCTAAAAAATTACTGAATAAACTTATATCAGCGGCATAATTTTTAACAGTCAGCGGCGACGTGTTTTTTTCAACCTGCAGATACCTGAGAAACTTATCAACCATAGGATATTGCGATATTGACTCTGCCATAATAAATCCCTTCTTCTTATGTAGACTTATAGTATCACAAACCAGGAAGCTATTTCAATAACCAAGTACTAAATTTTTTGAATTTTTTATTGAATACACAAAAATGTGTAAAAATCTGAATATAAACAAAAATAGCGGCCAATTTAATGTGCCGCTACTCTTAATATTTTAATTTTTTATGCCTAAAGTCTGCCAGATGCCTTCGTGCTGAACTAATTTTGCATCAAAGTGCAGCCAATTAAAAGTCAACTGCAAAATAGTACTGATGCCAAACGCAGCTATTATAGTACCTAAACCAACCTTCGCTCCCAGCAGCCAGCCAGCCAGCAAAACACTGCCTTCTATAAGGCCTCTGATCATACCAATCGGAACTTTCGGCAGCCGACGTTTTAACCCGATCATCAAAGAATCGCGCGGACCAGAGCCAAGTCCGGCACTGATATAAAAATAAGTGCCCAGACTGATGGAAAACTGCCCTAAAAACATTACGATGATTCCCAGCCAATAATTTTCTATTAAAGGTACAGCATGATAGTACTGAAGAACATCAACACCAAAACCGATCAATACAGCATTAAGAATCGTACCTAATCCAAACCGCTCACCCATAGCAACTGTCACTACTAAAATCAAAAGCCCACTCAAAACATTGATCGTCCCATAGGTCAATCCTGTAACATAGGAAACACCGATACCAAAGGCTTCCCATGGCGCCAAGCCGATATTAGCCTGGATGCCAAGGGTCAAACCAATGGAATACAGTGCCAGACCAAAGTGCAGCCGCAGCAGTTTAAAAAACAAGTTATGTTTGTCTTTCCAGTTCATCACAGCTTACTTGATTATTTGCAGTACATCCTGCAAAGCATTCAATGAGCGCTCTGCAATCAGAGCGTTTTTCTCTTTTTTATTACGTATCTTTTTACCTAAAGACGGCAGCAGTCCAAAATTAACATTCATCGGCTGAAAATCCCTGATTTCAGGATTGCTTATATAATGTGCCAATGCACCGTGAGCTGTTTCTTTAGGGAAGGTAATATCGGGAAGCTCTAAATAAGCCCGAGCGGTATGAATACCAGCCATCAAACCAGAAGCAGCCGATTCCACATAGCCTTCTACACCTGTCATTTGCCCGGCAAAGTAAAATCTCGGCATCGCTTTAAAATTAAACTTATCATTCAATAATTTAGGCGAATTGATATAAGAGTTTTTGTGCATTACACCATACCGGACAAATTCTGCATTTTCCAGCCCCGGAATCATACCAAAAACACGTTTTTGCTCAGGCCATTTTAAATGAGTCTGAAATCCGACCAGATTATACAGCGAAGCAGCAGCATTATCCTGACGCAGCTGGACCACGGCGTAGGCCTGTTTACCAGTTCTCTGATCTACCAGTCCAACAGGCTTTAGTGGACCGAAGCGCATGGTATCTTCACCGCGGCGAGCCATTTCTTCAATAGGCATACAGGCTTCAAAAAAAACTTCTTTTTCAAATTCTTTGACCGGAGCCAGCTCTGCTGTTCGTAAAGCTTCCCAAAACGCCAGATATTCTTCTTTGGTTTCAAACGGGCAATTCAAATAATCTGCATCACCTTTATCATAACGTGAGGCACGATATACTTTTTCATAATTCAAGGACTCTGCGGTCACAATAGGCGCAGCGGCATCAAAAAAATGAAAATAATCTGCTTCTACCAGCTTTTTGATATTTTCAGCCAATACTGCTGACGTCAAAGGCCCGCTGGCAACTACAACATAACCTTCCAACTGCTGCAAATCTGTTACTTCTTCATAAACCACAGTAATTAAAGGGTGATTTTTAATAATTTCCGTAATGCCCTGAGCAAAACCTTCCCTGTCGACAGCTAAGGCTCCGCCGGCTGGAATCTGATGTTTATCAGCCTGCTGCATGATCAGAGAATCAAGGCGGCGCATCTCTTCTTTAAGAAGACCGACAGCATTTTCCAAATTATTGGCACGCAGAGAATTGCTGCAAACAAGTTCCGCAAAGTCTGCAGTTTTATGCGCTTCGTCAGACTTTACCGGACGCATTTCATGCAAAATTACAGGAATGCCATATCTAATTATTTGATATGCTGCTTCACAGCCGGCTAAACCTGCGCCGATAACATGAATCGGTTTATTTGCTTTTAGCACTTTTGCGTCCTGCCTTTCCTTTTTTTATATGCAAGCCATTTTCACAGGTTTCATTAGAACAGTACAGTTTCTTATTGCCGTTCTTTTCAATTCGTTCCAGCATCACTTTACCGCATTTCGGACATTTTTCTTCTGTTGGCCTGTCCCATGATGTAAATTTACATTCCGGATAATTGGCACAGCCATAAAAAATACGGCGCGTTTTTGTCTTGCGCTCGATAACTTCACCGCCGCATTCAGGGCACTTAACACCGATCTTATGCAGAATCGGCTTCGTGTTGCGGCATTCCGGAAAACCGGGACATGCCAGGAACTTACCAAAACGCCCCTGCTTTATTACCATCATACGTCCGCATTTTTCGCATTTCACATCACTGACTTCTACAGGAGCTTCTACTGCCTCAATTTCTTTGTCGGCTTTTTCCATCAATTTTGAAAACGGCACATAGAATTTTTCCAGTATTTTAGTCTTATCAGCTTTATGCTCAGCAATCTCATCAAGCTCTGTTTCTAATTCAGCAGAAAAAGGAATATCAATAATATCTTTGAAATAATTAGTCAGCATATCGATGATCATGAGCCCCAGCTCGGTAATCATCAGTTTTTTGCCTTCCTTAGCAATATAACCGCGGTCCAGAATAGTCTGGATAGTAGGCGAATAAGTACTCGGCCGTCCAATACCTTTGTCTTCCAGCTCTTTTACCAGAGTCGCCTCAGTAAAGTGCGCCGGTGGTTCGGTGAAGTGCTGTTCAGCCGGTAAAAGTTTATATAATTCTACAGGCGTTTTAGCCTCCAGATAAGGAACGGTTTTATCCTTATCCTCGAGCAGGTCTTTTTTATCGCTTAGCTTTAAAAAGCCTTCAAACTTCAAAACAGAGCCCGTTGCACGCAATTGGTAATCGCCGGCGCCGATCAGCAAAGTAGTAACATCAAAAACAGCCGATGCCATCTGACTTGCAACAGCACGGTTCCAAATCAAAGAATAGAGCTTAAGCTGATCTTTATTCAGATGTTTTGCCATTTCCAGCGGTGTACGATGTACACTTGTGGGGCGGATCGCCTCATGTGCGTCCTGGGCATTTTTTTTACTTGAATAGCTGTTTGCATGTGAAGGCCTGAATTCTTTGCCAAACTCACTTTCAATATAACTGCGGATATCATCAGCAGCAACATCAGCAATACGTACTGAGTCGGTTCTCATATAAGTAATCAAACCGACAGAACCTTCTTTGCCCACAGCAACACCTTCGTACAGCTGTTGAGCTACCATCATCGTCTTTTTGGTAGTAAAATTCAGACGTTTAACAGCCTCCTGCTGCAGGCTGCTGGTAGTAAACGGAGGCAGCGGATTACGTTTACGCTCTTTTTTTGTTGCTTCTTCAATGATATAAGCAGCTTTAGCCAAAGCTTTTTCTACAATAGCCGCTTCCTCAGCAGTATGTATTTCCAGTTTTTTGCCCAGATGTTTGATAACCTCTGCTTCAAAAATAGGAGCTTTAGCTTTTTCACGCAGTTTAGCATTCAAAGTCCAATATTCTTTAGGAATGAAATCAGCGATTTCTTTTTCACGGTCAGCAATGATTTTTACTGCTACCGATTGTACACGTCCGGCACTCAAGCCTTTTCTTATTTTACGCCATAACAAAGGACTAAGCTGATAGCCTACGATACGATCAATAATACGACGTGCCTGTTGAGCATCAACTTTATCCAAATCAATCGGGCGCGGATTCTTCAAAGCATCTTTTATGGCACCAGAAGTGATTTCATGAAACTCAATCCGACAGTTTGCTTCCGGGTCAACACCAAGGATATGCGCTAAATGCCAGCCAATAGCTTCGCCTTCACGATCAGGGTCAGTTGCCAGATAAATTTTATCAGCTTTTTTAGCCAAAGTTTTCAATTCTTTAATCAATTCGCCTTTACCGCGAATATTAATATATTTAGGCTCAAAATCATGTTCGATATCAACGCCAAACAAACTTTTTGGCAAATCGCGCAAATGTCCCATTGAAGCGCGGACAGTATAATTGCGCCCTAAAAATTTTTCAATAGTTTTTGACTTAGTAGGTGATTCCACGATTACTAAATTTTTCGTCATAATAATAAGTCCTCCTAAATTCGGTAATACCTGCGCCCATCTGCCAGGCCAAGTTTACCTTGCATTTGCAGATCCAGCAGTTCCCCGCTGATCTCTGCCAGAGAGCGACCGCTTAATTCTACCAGTTCCTCTAACGTAACCGGTTCCTGTGTCATTATATCCATCAATTGTTTAGCCAGTTCTGAAACGGCCTCTGCTCCTTCACTGGCAAACAACGATAAATTCTCTATTTTCTGCTTACTGCCGAAGTTCAATTCCAGATCATTCAAAATATCTTCCGGCCTATCTACAAGCTGTGCTCCAGATTTTATCAGACTATGGCAGCCAATACTGTTAGGCAGATAAATACTTCCTGGAATACAATATACCTCATGCCCTTCATCTGCGGCAAATTCAGCCGTTATCATAGCACCGCTCTTTTTAGCCGCCTCAACTACCAGTATACCTTTCGTAATTCCGTTGATGATTCTGTTGCGCGACGGGAAGTTAGCAGCAAGAGGTTCTGTTCCAGGTGCAAATTCTGTTACCAGCGCCCCATTTGAACATATCTGCTCGAAAAGCGCCGTATTTTCACGCGGATAAACAACATCTATACCGCAGCCAAGTACGGCAATCGTACTTCCCCCAGCCTGTAAAGCACCTTTGTGAGCAGCACTATCAATACCCTTAGCTCCACCGCTTACAATAACCAGCCCCGCTGAAGCAAGATCAGCAGCAAAGTCACCCGCCGCCTTTAACCCATAAGTAGAAGCTCGACGTGAACCAACTATACCGATACTGCAATCAAGCCTGGGCAAATTACCCTTGATATATAAAACCTTCGGCGGTAATGCAATATGCCTTAATGAGACTGGATAGTCCGCATCACTGCTTATCATCAGCCGCACCTGCTGCCGCTCACAAAAATTCTGCAGCTGTTCAGGTAACGCAAGATTTCTAAATTTTAGGAACTTATCAATGGCCGCCTCTTTATAAACGCGGACAGCCAAAAGCTCTTGTCTATCAGCAAGATACGCACTACGTGCACTGCCAAACACCGCAACTAAAGCTTCAAGCTTACTGTTGCCCAATCCGACAGCAGCGCTTAAAGCACCCCAATAATAACGCTCCACAGTAATGCCTCCGATAAATTGCAGGCATCCACACGAAAACCGGGTGTCGCAAAATATTATTTTTCCCAAATCCATTTCATTATAGAGTTGATTTAGTCAACGGTCAAGCTTTTACTTATTTTTCAAGTTTTTTTAAAATATAATTGCTTATTTCTTCTGCAGCTCCAGGTTTACCATATTTCAAGCTGCGCTGCTGCCTCTGAAGCAAGCGTACTTGGGAGTCGACATCCGCATATCGGCAGACCATCGTTTTTACTTCCTGAGGCGAACCGGCTACCTGTGCACCGCAATACTGCTCTAAATAAACAGCATTACCGGTTTCCTGACCAGGCAGCGGCTTATAAATAATATAATTGCAGCCCGCAATCAATGTTTCAGCCGCCGTTAAACCACCGGCTTTAGTTACGACAATATCAGCAGCCAGCAATAACTCCGGTACATCATCCGTAAATCCATAAACAGTCAGTGGTATTTCTTTAAAAATTTCCAGGCGGTGCTGCAAAATTTCATTATGTCCTGCGACCGCAATTATTTTCAAACGCTGTGGCAAATAACCGTGGAAAGCTTTAACTATGCTCTCCATCGGTAACAAGCCTTCGCCGCCGCCCATCAACAGACATACTATATCCTGCTCAGACCAATTAAATTTACGACGCAGTTCCTGACGATCATATGCCTGGTAAAATTGCCGCCGAACCGGTATTCCCGTCGGTAAAACCTCAGCATCAATCCCATCAAACTGTGCACGCAGATTTTCTGATGCTGCAAAATACACATCAACGCCTTCGCAAAGCCACCATTTATGTACAGTATAATCAGTAACCACCGCTCCCAACAGCAAATCCGGCTTGAATTTTTTCTTATAGATAGCCATGATACCTGCCGGTGTAGCATGTGTGGCAATTACAGCATCGGGGTTGGTCCTGACGATAAAATCCTGTGCCAAACTTGCTAAGGTACCATTAATAAAGTTACGCAGCCATAGCGACCCGCTCTGACGGTTTCCCCATTTATAAGCCAGCTCATACAGCCAGGGACAATATGAGAGTACCCATAAATAAAAACGTAAAAAAGCATTGCCGATACTGCCCGGAAAAAAGTCAAAAATACTTCCGTGCACTACCTGCACATTGTCTGCCAGTGCAAAAGACTGTTCCAGAGCTTGAGCAGCCAGCTTATGCCCTGAACCTATCGGAGCCGACAATAATAATATTGTATATTTTTTTTCACAAGATGCCATTTATAAACTCCATTTAAGAAAAATTTATCAAAAAACTTGAACCTGTAGCGCTATTATTGTATCATAAAATGTAATTAGCACAATATCAAGAGCTAATTTATTCTATATAATGATGGAGGTTATCATGAAAAATCGTTTACCAGTTGAACATTTTCATTTTCCGGTAGAAAAAATCAAAGCCGGTTATTACACCGACGCTTATTTTCTGCGTACCGAAGAGATACTGAATGGCGATAATCACCATCCTAGAGTAATGATGCAGCTTTTTACCCGTGAACCGGTAGTTGTTTGCGGCATCGATGAAACTATCGCCCTGATCAAAACCTGCGCACATAATCCTGAAAATATTACGATCCATGCTTTACATGACGGAGATGAGGTTGCACCCTGGGAAACACTAATGACGATCGAAGGTGATCTGGCAGACTTTGCCCATCTGGAAACTATCTATCTTGGTTTTCTGGCGCGGCAAAGCCGTATCGCTACTAATGTACGCCGTGTTGTCAAAGCAGCAAACGGCAAACCGGTCCTCTTTTTCCCTGCCCGGTATGATACCTATCAAACCCAGGAATCTGACGGCTATGCTGCTATGATTGGCGGTATCAAAGGTTTCTCTACTGATGCCAACGCCTTAGCCAGCAATGGCAAAGGTCTGGGAACTATTCCCCACGCCCTGATCGCAGCATACAACGGCGACACGCTGGCAGCAACCAGCGCCTTTGATAAATATGTAGCGCCTGATATCGCGCGTATTGCCCTGGTCGACTTTGATAATGACTGTGTTGGTACGACTTTACAGGTAGCACGCAAACTTGGCCGCAAATTAGCAGGAGTCCGCTTGGATACCTCCGGCACTATGGTAGATAAAAGCCTGCTCAGCCAAATGGGTATGTTCAAACCGACAGGCGTCTGCAAGGAACTAGTACATAATGTACGCACAGCACTTGATGCAGAAGGTTTCGATTATGTAAAAATTATCGTTTCCGGCGGATTTGACGCCGAACGTATCAAAGAGTTTGAAGCATTAAAGGTTCCTGTAGATACTTATGCAGTAGGATCCAGCCTTTTTGACGGTAATATCAACTTTACAGCGGATATCGTTATGGTAGACGGCAAAGAATGCGCTAAAGCAGGACGAGTACATCTTCCCAACCCACGACTGGAACTTGTTAAGTAATTTTGAAAAAAGTAAAAGCACTGTGAGAATCTCACAGTGCTTTTTTATCAAACAAGATTATTTTTTCCAGATACCAAGCGGAGCTCCTACAGGCCAGAACTGACGGCCATAGAAATTATTAAGGAACCCGGCTCCGGCGCCATATAAGGAAATAAGCGCTACTGCCATTTCAGCATAAGCAGCCATGGTGTGCGGGAAATGACCGCCGATACCAAGTCCGTCTAAAGCTAAACCTAAAAGTAAGATATCAATGAAAACCATATCTACGAATAAGAACAGACTTGCAGAGGACGCAGCAATGGTACCAATGCAGGCAAATATAAAATAGGCCAAAAATGCAAAACCAATAGCTTTAGGATCCACACCGGCAGCAAGACCAGGACCAAAGGTTCCTGCTTTAATCATCCAGCTCATACCTACTGCAGACCAGAAAAAGCCGAAAGCACTGAAAATTGTTGCGCCAAAAATATTGCGATGGCAATAGTCAAAATAACCAGCCAACAGCTGGGCGAAGGATCCGCAGAAAAGAGCCCACGGCAAAACCCAGGATACTCCTTCAACGATACCTAATTTTTGTGCAGAAGCCACCATTGTTACGACGGCCAGACCAAATAGTCCCAAGGGTGTAGGGTCGGCTACTGCGATTTGAACATGCTGCGTTGAATCATTATTAGTACTCATTCATACGCCTCCTTTATTTTGGTTTGGTTGTGAATTATTCCACACGCATATATAATATACTTTAAAACTAACAACATCGTCAATAACTGTTACATAAATTTAGCACTTTTGTATACAAGTGTGATATTGTATATTTTTCAGAAAACTTATCTGTACTATAATCGCACTATTTTAGTATATAATTTATATAAAAGGAAGTGATTTTATGAGTTTAAATGCTACCCCATCTTCTGAACGCGTTCACATCGGTATCTTCGGTAAACGTAACGCCGGCAAATCAAGCCTTATCAACGCGATCACCGGGCAAAATTTAGCAATCGTTTCTGAAGCCAAAGGTACAACCACAGATCCTGTTTATAAAGCTATGGAACTGCTGCCGCTGGGACCAGTAATGATCATTGATACTCCGGGTATCGACGATGAAGGCGTTTTGGGCAGCCTGCGTATTCAAAAAGCATATCAGGTACTCAACAAAACTGATATCGCGCTTGTAATTATTGACGCTGCAGTTGGCCCTTCTGCTGAAGATCTGCGTTTGATAAAACGGATCAATGCCAAAAAAATCCCCCTGCTCATCGTTATCAACAAATGTGAAACCATAAATGAAGATAAAAAAACTGCTTATCAAGCTCTGCTGCCAAACGGGAAACTTTTATTTGTCAGTGCTGAACAGCAGCTCAATATTTTTGAGCTTAAAGAAGCAATCGCCCAAACCGTACCTGCAGATGAAAATAAAGCACAGATAGTTGCTGATCTGCTGTCGCCTTCGGACTTCGTTGTCTTAGTAGTGCCCATCGATTCTGCCGCCCCTAAAGGAAGACTGATCCTGCCGCAGCAGCAAACGATCCGCGATATTTTGGAAGCAGATGCTGCCGCTATTGTAGTTAAAGAAAACGAACTGACCAACACACTGCAAAATTTAGGTAAACGACCCAAACTGGTTATCACCGACAGTCAGGTCTTTAAAAAAGTTGCTGCTGAAACGCCGGCAGATATTCTTCTGACCTCTTTTTCGATCCTGTTTGCACGCTATAAAGGTAATCTGCAGACTGCCGTTCAAGGCGTTACCGCACTTGAAAACCTTGAGGACGGAGATAAAATTCTTGTCGGCGAAGGCTGCACACATCACCGCCAATGCGATGATATCGGCACCGTTAAGCTGCCACGCTGGATCAAAGAATATACCGGTAAAAATCCAGAATTTATTTTTACCAGCGGCACGGAATTTCCCCTGGACTTATCGCCGTATAAAATGATTATCCACTGCGGCGCCTGTATGCTGAACGAACGTGAAATGCAGTACCGCATCAAATGTGCTGCGGACCAAAACATACCTTTCACCAATTACGGTATCACAATCGCCTATATCAACGGTATTTTAAAACGCACCGTTGAACCCTTTCCACAGATTTATAAATTGCTGGATAAATAATAAAAAGCTGAAACCTTTTGGTTTCAGCTTTTTATTTAAACTTTAGCGCACTTCTTCAAACATTTCTGCACCCACACCGCAGGTAGGACAGGTATAATCTTCGGGCAGGATTGCACCTTCATAAATATAGCCGCAAACCTTGCAGCGAAATTGTTTTAAACCTGCTGCAGACTGAATTTCTGTCGGAGCGATATAAACTCCTCCCAAATCAGCACTTCTGTCAAAATACACCGTATGCAGCATCTGTTCTGCCAACTCACTTAAGGGTTCACCGTAAAATTCTTCGTATAATTTAATGATTTCAGGATTTTCGTGGCTTAACCGCAGCTGCATCGAATCGTCACGTTTATAAAGGCCTTCGATACGCTTGGCACGCAGCGCATCACCTTTATATTCCCTGTCTTTAGGCTGACCGCCCCCACCGATGCATCCGCCCGGACAAGTCATTACTTCGACAAAATGATAGCTTTTTTCGCCGCTTTTGATTTTTTCGATCAATTTACGGACATTAGCAGTACCATAGACGATAGCAACCTTTACTTTCAAGCCGTCAATGTCTACGGAAGCTTCTTTGATACCTTCCAAACCGCGTACGGGCTTCAAATCATATAGTGCTGCCGGAGCAGTTTTTTTCGTTACAAAAGTGTAAGCACTGCGTACTGCAGCTTCCATAACGCCACCGGTATTACCGAAAATCACGCCGGCACCTGACCCCAGTCCCATAAAGTCATCATATGCCTTGTCTTCCAATGCTGTGAAATCAATATTTTCATCTTTGGCCAGCATAGCCAGTTCACGCGTAGTAATAACATAATCCATATCACGCATACCGTTAATACCTAAATGCCTTGCAGCAGCATTCATTTCATCACGGCGGATTTCATATTTTTTAGCTGTACAGGGAGTAACAGCCACATTAACTATTTTTCGGGGATCAAGTCCCATTTTTTTTGCAAAATAAGTTTTGATTGTTGGCCCCTGCATTCCTATCGGGCTTTTAGCACTGGAAATATGCGGAAGCATTTCCGGATAATAGGTTTCAGCAAATTTGACCCAGGCCGGACAGCAACTGGTAAACTGTGGCAGCGGTTTTTCGCCTTTTGTGATACGTTCCACCAACTCACTGGCTTCTTCCATGATCGTAAGGTCAGCAGCAAAATTAGTATCCAACACATAATCTGCCCCCAGTTTTTTCAGCAGCGCTACCATTTTTCCTTCAACAAAGCTACCGTCTGCCATAGCAAATTCTTCACCTAAAGCAATGCGCACAGAAGGAGAAGTGCTGAAAATAACGATCTTTTCAGGATCGCGCATTGCTGCTACTTCATAAGCCTCAACCTTTTCAGTAATACTGTCTGCCGGGCACACATTAGCGCACTGCCCGCAGTTGATACAGATAGGCACATCTCCGGTCGCCTTGAGCTCGTAGGTACCGCAGAC
>ENA-UEPQ01001171-UEPQ01001171.1-human-gut-metagenome-genome-assembly--contig:-NODE-1171-length-11855-cov-3.339362_pt1 | contig 11855 bp, 6 predicted proteins | sample MGYA00242903_ERZ507922 | MGnify/ENA primary metagenome ERZ507922 (study PRJEB26167, sample SAMN06115483) | human gut metagenome | host: Homo sapiens | place: China:Sichuan | collected 2014-10-16... | reverse complement strand
GGTCTATGTCCTGATGGCATTGTGGAGTCGGCGTATTATGGATAGTGTGATCTGAAATGATGGGGAGTATGTGGTTATGGTGCAGACAGTGATCGTAAGTCTGATCTGTCTTTTGACGTTTCTCTTATGGAAAAGAAAAAAGAGAAAATGACGCCGGAGCGCCGGTATGAGCTTGCTTGCCTGATTTTGGGCGGCGTGGTGCTGGGTGGTGCGCTGGGCTGCATTTTGCGGCCCAACGAATGGACGTTTGCCGTTATCCCGCTGCTGGGCGTGTGCCTGACGGCGCTTTTGTGGTGCGCGGCGGCGCGGTTGTGGCTGTGCCGCGACAAGCAGCGCCTGCTGGCAAAAAGCTTTACGCGACCCGTGCGGTTCGCGCTGGCGGTGCCTGCCTGGGCCGGCGCTACATGGCTTTTGTATCTGCTGCCGGGCAATGTGACGGGCCTGGACGACGTGCTGGCGGAGAGCGTTATCATCTTGACGCTTCTGGCCGGCACCGTGTTCGTGCCCGCGGCTGCGCTGGGCCTGGGTGTGGCTTCCGTTCTGGCGGCCGTGGTGCATCTGCGCCGTACGCCTGCCGCTGAGACGCGGGCCTACCGCGAGGGGCCGTTGGCGCTGGCACTCGTTTTGTGCGTGGGCGTGGCGGCGCTGTGCGTATGTTTTTTTCTTTATTTGACGATATAGCCGCCTTTGGCGCAGAGAGGTTTTTTCATGCTGACTGCTCCCCTGAAACAAACACCTGAATACAAACGGCTGCTGGCGGGCATGGCGGGCGCGAAGCCCGCTGTGGTGGCTCTGTTCGGTATGCCGCCCACGGCCCGCGCCCAGATGCTGGCCGCACTGTGCGAGGATACGGGCCGTTCCGCGCTGGTGGTGTGCGCGGGCGAGGCCGATGCCACGCGCTTTGCGGAGGACGCCGCCGTGTTCGGCCGGCGGGCCGAGGTATTCCCCGCACGGGATTATGTGCTGCGCCCCGTGGAAGGCCAGAGCCATGAATACGAGTACCGGCGCCTTGCCGTGCTGGGCAACCTGGTGGGCGGCCGCACGAGCGTCGCGTGCGCGCCCGTGGAGGCCGTGCTGCAATATACAACGCCCAAACAGGAATTCTGCGGCAACACTCTCACGGTGAAGCAGGGAATGGCTATCTCCATGGACGTGCTCATCGAGCGGCTGTTCGGCGCGGGGTATCTGCGCCGCTTCCAGGTGGACGGCCCGGGCCAGTTCAGCGTCCGGGGCGACATCGTGGACATCTACGCCCCCGATATGCGCCAGCCCGCCCGTGTGGAGTACTGGGACGACGAGATCGACTCCATGTCCTCCTTTGACCTGCTGACCCAGCGGCGGGACGGCGCACTGGAAAAAATATACCTCTCCCCTGCCCGCGAGGTGCTGTTCGGCAGCACCGCCGAGACCGCCGAAGCACTGCGCGATGCCATCAAAAAGGCGCGCGGCAAGCACCGCACCGCGCTGGAAAAGGCCACCGAAGCCGATCTTTCCCAGCTGGATTCCGGCCTGATGCCGGAGGCCATGGATAAATATTACGGCATCCGCTACCCTGCCCCCGCCACGCTGCTGGACCATCTGGACGCGCCGCTGTTCATTCTGGATGAAGTTGGCGGCATCCGGGATGCCCAAAAGGCTACCGAGTTCCGCCGCAGCGAGGAACTGACCGGGCTGCTGGAAGAGGGCGTGCTCTGCCCCGGGCTGGACGTGCTGTACCAGACCATGGACGATCTTGTCATTGCCGCCCAGAGCAACAGTACCCTGCTGTGTGAGAACTTTCTGCGCGGGATGAACGAGTTCAAACTGAAAGACCTCATCAACGCCGAGGCCTTTACCGCCCCCAACTGGAACGGCGACCTTGCCTCCCTGCGGGAGGACTTAGACCCGCTCATCGCCCAAGGCTACGCCGTCACCCTGTTTGCCGGTACGCCCAAGGGCGCAGCCGCTCTGACCCGCGACCTTGCCGACAAGGGCTATGCCGTGAGCATGAGCCGGGATGTGCGCCCCGCCAAGGGCATTTTACAGGTGCTGCCCGGGCATCTGACCGCCGGGTGCACCTTTCCCTTTGCCCACACGGCGGTGCTTTCCAGCCGCCGTCACGGGCTGGACGAGGAAGCCGCCGCCGAGGCCAAAAAACGCAAGAAGAACAAAAACGCCCTGTCCAGCCTTTCGGACATCAAGCCCGGGGACTATGTGGTGCACCAGAGCCACGGCATCGGGATGTACGCCGGTATCCAACGGCTGGAGGTGCAGGGCGCTACCAAGGACTACCTCAAGGTGCAGTATTCCGGCTCGGACGTGCTGTATGTGCCGGTGACCCAGCTGGATCTGCTCAGCCGCTACACCGCCCCCGGCGATGAGGAAAAGGTAAAGCTGGCAAAGCTGGGCGGCACCGAGTGGCAGCGCACCCGCGCCAAGGTGAAAAAGGCCACCGAGGAGATGGCGCAGGAGCTGATCGAGCTTTACGCCCGCCGCCGTCAGGCCACGGGCTATGCCTTCCCGCCGGACGGCGACTGGCAGCGGGACTTTGAGACCCGCTTTGACTACGACGAAACCGACGACCAGCTGCACGCCACCGCCGAGATCAAGCAGGACATGGAAAAGGGTTACCCCATGGATCGGCTGCTCTGCGGCGATGTGGGCGTGGGCAAGACCGAAGTGGCGCTGCGCGCCGCCTTCAAGTGCATCATGGGCGGCAAGCAATGCGCCCTGCTGGCACCCACCACCCTGCTGGCGTGGCAGCACTACAACACCCTGCTCTCCCGCATGGAGGCCTTCCCGGTAAAGATCGGGATGCTGTCCCGCTTCCGCACCGCCAAGCAGCAGAAGGAGACGTTGCGCGGCTTACAGGCCGGCAGCGTGGATATCGTGGTGGGCACCCACCGGCTGCTCTCTAAAGACGTGAAGTTCCACGACCTCGGCCTTGTCATCATCGACGAGGAACAGCGCTTTGGCGTGAAGCACAAGGAAAAGCTGAAGGAAAACTTCATCGGGGTGGATATGCTCACCCTGTCGGCCACCCCCATTCCCCGCACATTGAACATGGCAATGAGCGGTATCCGGGATCTTTCCACCATTGAGCAGCCGCCCATCGAGCGGCAGCCGGTGGAGACCTTTGTGCTGGAATACAACGATGTCATCCTTGCCGAAGCCATGAAGAAGGAGCTTGCCCGGGGCGGGCAGGTGTACTACCTGCACAACCGGGTGGACAACATTGAAGCCTGCGCCGCCCATGTCAGTCAGATGGTGCCGGGGGCGCGGGTGGGCATCGCCCACGGCAAGATGACCGAGGAAGAGCTGAACCCCGTCTGGCAGCATCTGCTGAACGGCGAGATCGACATCCTCGTCTGCACCACCCTCATCGAGACGGGCATTGATGTGCGCAACTGCAACACCCTCATCATCGAGGACGCCGACCGGATGGGTCTGGCCCAGCTGTACCAGATCCGGGGCCGCGTGGGCCGCTCGGGCCGGAAAGCCTACGCCTACTTCACCTTCCGCCGGGACAAGACCCTGACTGATATCGCCCAGAAGCGGCTTTCCGCCATCCGGGAGTTCACCGCTTTCGGCTCCGGCTTCCGCATCGCCATGCGGGATCTGCAAATTCGCGGCGCGGGCAGTCTGCTGGGGCACAGCCAGCACGGCCACATGGAAGCCGTGGGCTACGACCTCTACGTTAAAATGCTGGGACAGGCCATTGCCCGGGCGCGGGGCGAGCCCGTCCAGCGGGACAAGAGCGATTGTCTTGTGGACCTGCGGGTGGACGCCTTTATCCCGGAAAAGTATATCCCGGACGGCGCGGGCCGCATCGAAGCCTACAAGCGCATTGCCGCCATCCAGACCCCGGAGGACGCCGCCGATGTGCTGGACGAGCTCATCGACCGCTACGGCGACCCGCCGCCCTCGGTGAGCGATCTGGTCAACGTTTCCCTTGTCCGCGTACAGGCCGCTGCCGTGGGCGTGTACGAGGTGACCCAGAAGAAGGATACCCTGATCCTGAATCTGGAAACGCTGGACCTTGCCATGATCCGCGGCCTGCTGCAAGCTTTCAATGGCCGTGTCACCGCCGGGGCGGGTACAAAGCCCTATCTCTCGGTGGTATTGCAGCCGGACGAAAAGCCGCTGGAACTGCTGCAAAACATCCTGAAAGCTATGGCAGATATCCTGACCGGCACCGAACGCGAAAAAGCTCCCCAAACAGGGGAAGCTGGCACGCGCAAACGTGACTGAGAGGGTTTTATAAAAACAAATAAGGAGCAAAACGCATGAAAAAGAAACTGCTTGCGCTGGTATGCGCACTTGCACTGACCGTCAGCCTTGTGGGCTGCGCACTCTCCACCCCGGACACCGTGGGCAAGATCGGCGATTTTGAGGTGACCAGCGGCCTGTACCTGCTGGCGCAGTACGATGCCTACCAGCAGGCTGCACAGCTTGCGGACTCTGAGCAGGACACCAGCAAGGTGAATTCCTTCCTCAAGGCCACCATCACCACCGATGCCGACACCGGCGAGACCGCCGTGGTAAAGGACTATGTGGCGCAAAAGACCCTTGAGACCTTGCAGACCCTTGCCGCTGTGGATGCCCGCTTTGCCGAACTGGGCGGCGAGCTGACCGAGGAGCAGAAGTCTGCCGCCGACAGCTACGCCCAGCAGCTGATGGATAACTACGGCGATGCCTACACTGCCAACGGCATCGGGCTGGAGACTTTGAAGCTGTTCCAGCAGCTGCAGTACAAGCAGGTCCTGCTGCTGGATCTTGTCTACGGCAAGGACGGCGAGACCCCTGTGGAGGACGGCGAGCTGACCGAGCATCTGGACAGCACCATGTACGAGATCGGCTTTATCACCGTGCCCCTGTACAACACCAGCACCTTCGCCTTTGCCAGCGATGACCAGAAGGCCGAGATGCTCTCCCTTGCCCAGAAGGCTGTGGACAGCTACAACGCCGCCGCCCCGGAGGACGCCTCCAGCCAGATGGCCGCCTTTAACAGCATCGCAAGCAGCGCACTGACCGATATTTGCGCCGTGCTGGATGCAGAGGTCCCCTCCACCAGCACCCTGCAGACCGACCTGCTGGGCGAGAGCGACCTGACCGACGCCTTTACGCAGGAGGGTGCCGCCGATACCCTGCGCGGCCTTGCCTACGGACAGGCAGCCGCCATCCAGTACTCCGGCTACGCCATGATGCTGGCCGTCCGTCTGGACCCGCTGGGCGTTTCCACGCTGGATGCTCTGCGCAGCCAGATTTTGAGCGACATGAAGGGCGAGGAACTGAACGATGCCCTTGCCGCCTACGGTGCCCAGCTGGACAGCACCCTGAGCAGCTCTGCCATGAGCAAGCTGCCCGCCGCCAAGATCGTGAACGCCAACAGCGCAAACAGCTAATAACTGCATAAAAATTGCAAAAACGGGTTCGAGATTTTTCCTGACCCCGTTTTTTATAGCGCTATAAAACAGACCCGGCAGGCCTTTTGGGCTTGCCGGGTCTGTTTTTGATTGGAGCAGTGGGGCAGGGACACAGCACTGTCAGGCCTTACTTCTCGTTCTCATAGCTGAAGACAGCGTAGGGGTAGAAGATGTTGGCGTCCAGATAGCCTGCCCAGCGGCCGGGCTTACGGGTGTAGTAGCCGATGGGGATATCGCCCCGGATGACGCCCTTGACCAGGATCAGCATGTGGCGGAGGTACTCCACGCTGAAGGGGTTCAGGTTCTCCCAGTGGCCCGTCAGCAGCTCATAGTCCACATCCTCGTTCCGCAGCAGCACCTCTGCCATGAAGTGCTCCAGACCCGGCAGATAGGTGTCGGTGGCAGCCTCCATCATGAACAGATCGCCGGAGCCAACAGCGTCACCGGTAAAGATGTAGTCCTTGTAGAAGAACACCACAGAGCCCTTGGTGTGGCCCGGCACATCCACCACTTCCAGCTCCTCAGAGCCGATGCGGACCGTGTCGCCGTCCACGATGTTCACCAGCTTCAGGTCCTCGGCGGTGAGGCCGAAGAACTTCTGCATGCTGGAGAGCAGGCCCTCCTGGTCATCGGGGTGGATGTAGGTGCGGCGGACCTTGCCGGACTTCAGCAGGGAGGGAATGCCCAGAATGTGGTCGCCGTGCTTGTGGGTCAGCAGGATATCCAGCTCTGCGTCAGGGTTGGTCAGCACGTTCTCCCGCAGGTAGGCGTAGAGGTCTGCTGCGCCGGAGCCGCCCATGGCGGTGTCAATGATCAGGGCTTCCTTGCCCAGATCCATTACCCACAGGGTGTCCATGCCAAAGTCCATGACACGGGTGATGTTGTACTTCACCGGGTAGTGGCTGAACATCATGTTGGGGTTCAGCTTGCCGTGCTGGGTCCGGGTCAGGGACTGGGTAAACATCCAGTTATAGGGAGTGCCGATGCTGTACACACGCTCCCATACCTTGTGGGGCTCCGGCATGGAACCGGCGGTAAAGCCCTCGTACTTCACGCAGGAGCAGCCGGCATCCTTCAGGGCCTGCACAGCCTTGGCAGTCTCGGCCTCCGGCATCTCCGGGTCATCCTTGCAGTGGTAGGCCCACACAGGGGTGTTCTTGATGGCCTCAAAGGCACCGGGGACGGTGTACCACTGGGCAGGCACCATGCCGCACATGGGGATGGCTGCGGCAAAGTAGTAGGGGTAGCTCAGGATCATGTTCCAGACACCGGTGCCGCCCATGGACATACCCTCGATGTAAATGCGGTCCGGGTCAATGCGGTGGGCAGCCACATAGCTGTCGATGGCAGACTTCAGGGCCGTAACGGTGTCCGGGTCGGTCCAGTTCTTGCCGGGGCACTGGGGTGCAAACAGGTAGGTGGGGTTCTTCCGGATCATTTCGTCAGAAATGTAGAAGGTAGCACCGTCGTTGGCGGTAAGCTGGGTGCCGTTGGGACCTACGCCGTCCTCGCCGTGGAGGAAAACGATCAGGGGCAGGCGCCCCTTTAGGGTCGGGGCGTAACGGCGGGGATTGTAGGCGTAGTACTCCACCCCGGCAGCACTGCCCGCCTTAAAACGCTTGGCCAGCTCTGCCCGGTCGGGGCTGTCCACCTTGACCAGACAATTCTGGTCGGCGTCCGCTGCAAAGGCAATGCCGCTGGTACCCAGCACACTGGCAACAGCCGCAAAGGCAGCAGTGTTACGCATAAAATCACGTCTGCTCAGTTCCATAGTTTCTTCTCCTTTTGGGGCCAAAAAATAAATACGGATTGTGAATACTGTACGAAACTTCCTCACCATATAAGATGAGAGCTGTCACTAATATATTAATATATCAAAAAAGTGCTGTCAAGAATGTGTCAAAATCTTTGGAGAAGGCTCTAAGCCAGGCTGTCGGGATTTGTCAAAAATGACGAAAATCATCCTACCAAAAACCACCGTCCATCCCGGACGGCGGTGCAAAGTACCAGTGGTAATGCGACCACAGCCCGGGGCGTTTGTATACCGGGGTGAGCACGATTTCAAATGGCCTCCGCGTGCGCTCTAGCCATCTTCAGCGGAAAATATATTTTTAAATTTGCAATTCTGGAAAATCTGCGGATTTTCCAGAATTGCCTTCTCACGGGAGGGATTGCAACGGCAGACGGCATTTCCTGCAACAGCTCCTTTTGTGAAAATGCGTTTGGAGCGCTCCGCAGAACGCGCCAAAGGCGCTTTATTTTACCACCCTTGCAAACTCTGCGGCAAGGGCGGCGTTCACCGAACGGACGGCGTTGGCGTCCGGCTTGATGGCGGTGCGGTCGTAGGTAAACAGGCCGTTCACCTCGTCCTCCACGTCGGTCAGCTGGGTGTATACCAGCGCCGAAAGCCCCTTTTGCAGCTGCGGCAGCACCGTGCCCAGCTGCAATTTTTTGTAGCGGGCGGTCAGTTCCTCCCGGCTTTTGGCTGTGCCGTAGCCGTAGGTCTTGCGGGGCGGCTCGTGCCCCGGCATGGGCCATGCAATGCCGCCGTACTCGCTCAGCGCCACGGCGCGCGTCTGCGGGCGCACCCGCAGGGGGTAGAAGTAGTTGTGCAGGGAGTATACATCCCCGCCGCCCTGATCGTACCAGCCGCTGGCTTCGTCCACAAGACGGGTGTCGTCCAGCGCACGGATGGCTTGCACCGCCCCGGCGGCATCGTACTGTCCCCAGCCCTCGTTAAATGGCACCCAGCAGCCCACGCAGGGGTGGCAGCGCAGCGCCTGTACCGTATCTTCCAGCTCCCGGCGGTATTCTTCCCGGCTTGCCTCGCTGCCCCGGCTCAGCAGCCCCCACAGCGCCGCCTTGTCCGGCAGGCGACGCATAAGCGGCTGCAAAACATTGGTCAGGTAGGTGACGAACCACAGGTTATACTTGCTGCCGCCGTTGACCATATCCTGCCAGACCACAAGTCCCAGCCTGTCGCAGTGGTAGTACCAGCGCTGCGGCTCGATCTTTGCGTGCTTGCGCAGCAGGTTGTAGCCCAGCGCCTTTACCTCGCTCAGCTCCCGTTCCACCGCCGCATCCGAGGGCGGGGTGTACAGTCCCTCCGGCCAGTAGCCCTGATCCAGCAGGCCGTTGAGCAGGATAGGCTTGTCGTTCAGGCAGAAGCGCAGCACGCCCTTTTCGTCCGGTGCGCAGCTCCACTTGCGCAGGGCAAAGTAGCTGTGCACGGTGTCGAACTGTTCTTCCTCTCCCTGCGTGGTGCCCACGGTCAGGTCGTACAAAAAGGGCGTGTCCGGGCTCCACGGAAAGAAATACTCGTCCGCAATATGCAGCGTCACCTCACCGTCTTGGCCGGCCTCATCACCGCCCCAGTCCTCGGCAATGGTCACGCCCCCGGCGCGCACCACCGCCCACAGGTTCGCCGCGCCGCCGGGTGCAGAGGTATGGGCTTTCACGGTCACGGTGCGGGCATCATAGTCCGGCGTAACGGTGAGAGACTGGATGTAATTTTCCGGCACACGCTCCAGCCAGACCGTCTGCCAGATGCCGCTCTGCGCGGGGTAGAACATCCCGCCGGGCTGCAAAGTCTGCTTGCCCCGCGCCTGTGTGCCGTGGCCGGTGGGGTCCTGCACCGCCACCCACAGGCTGTTGCGGCCTGTGCCGTTGAGCTGCGCGGTGATATCCAGCGTAAAGGGCCAGTAGCCGCCCCGGTGACCGCCCACCAGATGGCCGTTCACCTGCACGGCGCAGGCGTAGTCCACTGCGCCGAAATGCAGCAGCACCCGGCCGCCCGTCCCGGCGGGCGGCGCAAAATATCGGTGGTAGTGCAGCCACTGCCCGGGCTGCAATGTGCGCCCCACCCCGGAGGCGCGGCACTCCGGCGCGTAGGGCACTAAGATCTCGCCATCCCAGCCCGCCGGGCGCTGTGCCGAGGCGGTGATGGCGTACTGCCACAGGCCGTTCAGGTTCTCGTAGCTGTCCCGGCGCATGGCCGGGCGGGGATATTCCGTCAGAGGGTGCATACACTCACCAGCCTTTTTTCTCGTTTGCTCCATTCTAGCACAGCCCGGGGCATTTGTATACCATTTTCATGGGAGTAAAAAAGAGCCGCCGCACGGCGGCATGGCTGTGCGGCGGCTTTGTGAGAAGGTGGGAAATTGTTTAGTTCTCGGCCAGATTACCGGTATAAAGCTGGTAATACTTGCCCTTTTTGGCGATCAGCTCGTCGTGGTTGCCGCGCTCGATGATGCGGCCCTGCTCCAGCACCACGATGCAGTCTGCATTGCGGACGGTGGACAGGCGGTGGGCGATGACAAAGCTGGTGCGGCCGTACATCAGGCCGTCCATGCCGCGCTGCACCAGCGCCTCGGTGCGGGTATCAATGGAGGAGGTCGCCTCGTCCAGGATCAGCACCGGCGGGTCTGCCACGGCTGCGCGGGCAATGGCCAGCAGCTGGCGCTGTCCCTGCGAGAGGTTGGCACCATCGCCGGTCAGCATGGTGTTGTAGCCCTCCGGCAGACGCTTGATAAAGCCATCTGCGTTGGCCAGACGGGCGGCGGCGATGCACTCTTCATCGGTGGCCTCCAGCCGGCCGTAGCGGATGTTCTCCATCACCGTGCCGGTGAACAGGTGGGTGTCCTGCAGCACGATGCCCAGCGAGCGGCGCAGGTCAGCTTTTTTGATCTTGTGGATGTTGATACCGTCATAGCGGATCTTGCCCTCCTGAATATCGTAGAAGCGGTTGATCAGGTTGGTGATGGTGGTCTTGCCCGCACCGGTAGAGCCGACAAAAGCGATCTTCTGTCCCGGACGGCCATACAGATTGATGTCGTGCAGCACCGTTTTTTCCGGCACATAACCAAAGTCTACGTCCGTAAAGGTGATATCGCCCGCCAGCTTGTGGTAGGTGGTAGTGCCGTCGTGGTGGGGGTGCTTCCACGCCCACAGGCCGGTGCGCTCGGCAGTTTCCACCAGCTGGTCGTTGCGGTCGTACTTGGCGTTCACCAGTGTCACATAGCCCTCGTCGGTCTCGCTGGGCTCGTCCATCATCTTGAAGATGCGCTCGGCACCAGCCAGTGCCATAATGACGCTGTTGGCCTGCATGGACACCTGACTGATGGGCATATTGAAGCCCTTGTTCAGGCTGAGGAAGGCCACCACGGTGCCAAGGGTCATGCCGCCAACGCCGCCCACAGCCATGGCTGCACCAGTCAGTGCGCAGATGGCGTAGCTGATGTTGCCCAGCTGGGCGTTGACCGGCATCATGATGTTGGAGAAGGCATTGGCCTGCTTGGCGCTTTCCTTCAGCTGGTCGTTCAACTCACGGAAGCCGGCAAGGGTCTGCTGCTCGTGGGTGAATACCTTGACCACCTTCTGGCCCTCCATCATCTCCTCGATGTAGCCGTTCACCTTGCCCAGATCCCGCTGCTGCTGGATGAAGTACTTGGAGGAGCTTTTTGCGATCTGCTTGGAGCAGAACAGCATCAGCGCCACCATGAGCATGGTAACGATGGTCAGCTGCCAGCTGAGCATGCACATACTGAAGAACACGGATACGATGGTGATGACGCTGGACACCAGCTGCGGGATGCTCTGGCTGAGCATCTGGCGCAGGGTATCCACATCGTTGGTGTACACGGACATGATATCGCCATGGGGATGGGTGTCAAAATACCGGATGGGCAGGCTTTCCATGTGGGTGAACAGCTTGGTGCGCAAATTGCGCAGCGTGCCCTGCGTTACGTTGACCATGATGCGGGCGTTGGCCCATGCGGCCAGAATACCCACAAGGTAGATGCAGCACATCCGCACCAGTGCACCGGCCAGCGGTGCAAAGCTGGGGTTCTGCTGGCGGGTCATGGGCACGATGTAATCGTCCATCAAAGTCTGCAAGAACAGGCTGGCCTGCACATTGGCCAGCGCGCTGACCACGATGCAGACAAGCACAAGGATGCAGTGGGGCAGATAGTTGCGGAACACCTCATCCATAATGCGCTTCAGCAGCTTGCCCGGGTTTTCCACCTTGGGGCGCGGCCCCCGTGCGCCCCGCGGGCCGGGGCCATGTACTTCTTTTACTGCCATTACTGCGCACCTCCCTGCTTGTCAAAATCGCCGCCGCCCTGCGTCTGGCTGTTGTAGACCTCCTGATAGATGGCATTGGTCGCCAGCAGCTCTGCGTGGGTGCCCAGACCGTTGATCTGGCCGTTCTCCAGCACCAGAATGCGGTCTGCATCCTGCACCGAGGAGATGCGCTGTGCAATGATGATCTTGGTCGTGCCGGGGATCTCCTCCCGGAAGGCCTTGCGGATCTTGGCATCGGTCGCGGTATCCACGGCGCTGGTGGAGTCGTCCAAAATCAGCACCTTAGGCTTGCGCAGCAGGGCGCGGGCGATGGTCAGGCGCTGCTTCTGGCCGCCGGATACGTTGGAGCCGCCCTGCTCGATCCAT
>ENA-UEPQ01001168-UEPQ01001168.1-human-gut-metagenome-genome-assembly--contig:-NODE-1168-length-11868-cov-101.262064_pt1 | contig 11868 bp, 10 predicted proteins | sample MGYA00242903_ERZ507922 | MGnify/ENA primary metagenome ERZ507922 (study PRJEB26167, sample SAMN06115483) | human gut metagenome | host: Homo sapiens | place: China:Sichuan | collected 2014-10-16... | reverse complement strand
GGAAAACTCTTTTACGTTTGGAGGAAAACGCAAGTGCGTTTGAGTTCAAATGTACTTGCGTTTTTGGAAAGGTGTTTTTGGGTGTTCTGAGCAGGGAGGGAGAGTGAAGACTTTTGAGGACTTTCGCTGCTGGAATGAGATAAATTATGGATAAAATGAAAGTTTCTTTTTGTTTTGTGTATATCTTGATTTTGTGACTTTGTGTTGTGTAATTTATTGTTCTGTGTGATAATGTTTGTATTTTGGTTGATTTTGTGTTCTTTGGAAATTGTAAGTCGGCATCTTGTTGTAAAAAATGAGATAACGGGATTCAGGGTTGCTAAATTACAGAATTCTGATGTGGAAGAGTGTGATTTGACATTTTGTTAGGTGTGGAAAATTCTATAACAGTAAAAGATTTAAAGCCCGTAATAGAAAGAGCTCGGTACAATACCGAACTCTTTCTATTACGGGATAGTATTTAGCATGTTCAACTTTTTAGAGACACTTCAAAACTTCAGATACCTCTTCAAAAATCTTATAATAGTTTTTTACCCTAAATATTCAAATCTAATATTTTTATCTTATATCAATGGATAAAATTAAAAATAAAACAAAACTTTAATCCAACTTGCTAATCTGAATCTTTGAAATAATATCTTTAGATTCAGTTTTCAAACGTATAGTATTGATATCTTTCTTCAGTTCCACATTGTAGGTATAGATGGCACAGGAAGGATCGTAGCCAAATTGTGTCTTTTCCAACATAATAGGATAAGACTTATTATTGACAATTAATTCAGTCTTTAAATTATAACCAGTATTATAATAAAGATGAATAGCATACACTCCTTTCTTCTTTACAGACATTTCAGCAGGAAAACTATCGCTCTCAGCCACTACATTTTGCGGGATATCGTATACTTTGACGTTCACATCGTCTGAATTAGTGGCATATCCATCCGAAACGGTCAGTTTGATTTTGTAATTTCCGGCCTTTGTAAAATTGATTTTGTGATTCTTCACTGAATTCATGTCTACCTTTATTTCTCCGGGACCTTCTACCACTTCCCATTTCCACCACATATCTTCTATCATACGGCCGTCGTCCACAATCCGGCTGTTCAGAGTAACCCCTGTTGTAATAAGACAAGTAGCATCCACTCCAGCATAAGCATGAGGTCCCCAGTTGTTATATGCATTCTTTCCTTCTGGTCCACAAGTGGTTTGTTCCACAAACTGAATTGTTCCGTCTTCGTTGAAGAACAAACGATCGATGCATACGCTTCTGTTATAGTCACCACCTCCAGGTAAAGCTCCATTATGATAGACCATATACCATTTGTCCTTGTATTCTACAATAGCCTCATGATTAGTAAAGCTGTTATAAGCAACCCCTAAGATATCGTCTCTATCCTGCCAAGGTCCTAGTGGCGAAGCTGAAGTTGCATAACGAATAGGACCTTTCCGATAACCATTCGAAGTAGAATAAGCCAAATAATAAAGCCCATCTTTCTTAAACAGCCAAGGAGCTTCTTCATAATTTTTCAGATTTGTTACTTGGATTCTTCCTTCGTCCAGTTCAATCATATTATCTTTCAGTTTACAGCCAAACAGATTTCCCATACCACCCCAGTATATATATGAAGAACCATCTTCATCAATATACACAGTTGGGTCAATATATCCTTTAAATTGAGTGTCTTTACTGCTAATCAGCGGTTTTCCGATAGCATCGTGATACGGTCCAAGAATATTGTCTGACACGGCAACACCGATATTTCCCCAGTCGCATACATACCAATAATACTTTCCGTCTTTTTTCACGATCTGCGATGCCCAACACTCACTCTTATTGGTCATCCACTTGAATGCACTTGCATCAAGAATCGGCCCATGATCCTTAAAAGTCTTCATGTCTGTTGACGAGAATATGTGCCAACTATTAATTCTGAACGGCCAATTATAAGGAGTATCTGTTTTCTCCACTCCGGTTACCAAATAGAACGTCCCATTATCTACAATAGTAGAAGGGTCGCAAGTGTACATATGCTTAATAACTGGATTGTAATTCTCATTTGTTTGTGTGAAGCATTTGTTTCCAAAGCTTTCTGTAATTACAAGCAATGTCAAAACTGCTAATACTTTAAATTTTCTCATACTACTCTTAATTTATACAAATCTGTTTTTTGATTTTTCCTATTAATAGTTTTATTTCTCCATTAAGTATAACAAAAGTACAGATTCGCTTCCTAACCTAATAGAAGAATATTCTAAATAGATAGCATAATAGTTAAGAAAACAAGCAGAAATACATATTTTAGACTGTTTTTCTATTAGTTTGAATAATTCTCTATCACTAAACTCTCTTTCTACGAAGAAAAATCACTTCCTTCTTTTAGTCAAGTAAAGTAAACTTACGCAGATTTACAGAAACCTTTTGCTTACAGAGCGGTACAGGATGGTCGAAGGGCTGAAGGACTCGTATTCAGTGGTGCTTTCACCGAAGGAGCATCCGTCAACCGAAAAGGAAATTAAGTCGGTAACAGAATACCTGAAACCGGAGTATGCCTATAAGCTGAGTACCGTATCTTTAGAGGACTTTATGGATGCGATGATACAGTATCTGTCGGAGTATTATACCCTGGTTTATGAAAGGTTCAGGAGGAGATACTTGGAGTTTAGGAAGGTAGAGTAAAGCATATAAAAATAAAAAGTAGGCGAAATAGCTCAATAGTCATGAAATTAGTCTATAAATCATTATCTTTGTGCATCAAGCTAATTTTGTAGATAAATGGAAGAATTGAATCAACTTAAAATAGTGTTGGTAAAGAAAAAAAGAACCAGTAAATGGCTCGCAGAACAGTTGGAGGTCAATCCTACAACAGTGTCTAAATGGTGTACAAACAAGACACAGCCTAATTTGCAGACTCTAAAGAGAATATCGGAATTGCTTGAAGTTAAATTAGAAGAACTGATAGTACTGAACTGAAATATGGAATTGTATAATTGCAGACTGTCAGTGCAGCATTATTAGTGGGTTAATATCAACAAAGCAATGAAAAGAGAGCTGATGTTTATAAAGGATTTCAGACCTGTTTATGGTTATGATAAACAGATTGACAATCTGGAGGAAGACGATTTGTATGATATACCGTCAAAACCAAGTGTCTATATAATAGTATCCTTTAAGACAAAGTTTATATATCCTATGGGACAATCTAAAGTAATCTATATAGGAAAAAAGGACAATATACAGAGAAGGCTTAAAGAACATCAAAGAAATCTGATAAATGCCATAAATGACAGATTTAATGAATGCTGGCATTTGGACAGATATAACTATATGCGCTACCATGGAGCCAAGGTTTACTATTATACGTGTCGAGAGTATCAGGAATCTAAAACCTTAGAATCAAGTATAATAGAATCATTCTATGACAGATATGGTTCCATACCAGTAGCCAATGGTGCCAGGTCTTTCAGATGTATTAAAGAATAAGAAAGAATTATGAAACAGTATTCGGAAGCAACGAGGGTACAGATGCCGGCAATGGTACATCTAACCCGATTAGGATATACGTATTTCGGCAAGATATACGAAGACATGAGTGGCACCGTATATGATGGTGACACAAATATCCTATTGCCTGTGTTTGAAGAGCAGTTCAAGAAACTTAATCCTTCACATGAAGGAGAGTATCTGCAGGTACTTAAGGATATAAAAAAAGAATTGAATGACGATGATCTGGGTAGAGGGTTCTATCAGAGATTAAAGAATGTATCACCGGTAAAGCTCATAGATTTTGAGGATATAGGAAACAATACTTTTCATTTTACTGCCGAGTTTACTTGCAAAAACGGTCAGGATGAATTCAGACCGGATATAACTTTGTTCATTAACGGACTTCCTCTTTGCTTCATAGAGGTCAAGAAACCAAACAACCATGGCGGAATGGTAGCGGAAAGCAACAGAATGAACAAAGAACGATTCCCAAACAAGAAATTCCGGAGATTCATAAACATCACCCAGCTGATGATATTCAGCAACAATATGGAATATGATGCTATGGGTGGTATAGTACCTATACAGGGAGCATTTTATTGTACTGGTGCCCGTTCCTATTCCCCTTTCAACTGTTTCAGGGAAGAAAATATCGGCTCACAAAAGATAGCACCTTACCATAGAGATTATCCATACAAGGAAATAGATAAAGAGGAAGAGAAACGTATTCTCTCTGACTACAACTGTCAGGTAATTCACACAAGTCCTGAATATCAGACTAATCTTGATATAAATACACCGACAAACAGGATATTGACCTCAATGTGTTCTCCGGAACGATTGCTTTACATCATAAGATACGGAATTGCATACGTGAAGATGGAAAGGGAAGTGGATGGTAAAATAGAATCTACAGACCAGAAGCATATTATGCGTTATCAGCAGCTGTTTGCATCACTTGCGATTAAAAAGAAACTGTCGGAAGGGATGCGTTCAGGTGTGGTATGGCATACCCAGGGCAGTGGAAAAACAGCTTTATCATTTTATCTCACCTATATTCTCAATGACTACTTTGCAAAACAAAACAAGGTGGCCAAACTGTATTTTATAGTTGACAGACTTGATCTATTGGAACAGGCAAGCCAAGAGTTTGAGGCAAGAGGTCTTGTAGTAAGTACAGCCAACTCAAGAGCTGAACTGATGGAACATTTCAGAAGCAACCAGGCACAACATGGAGCAAGCGGACAGGCTGAAATTACGGTAGTAAATATCCAGAGGTTTTCAGAAGACAAAGAAAAGGTCAGGTTTAATGACTATTCTACAAACCTGCAGCGAATATTCATACTGGATGAAGCCCATAGAGGATATAAACCTGGAGGATGTTTCCTGGCCAACTTGTTTGAAGCAGACCCGGATGCCATAAAAATAGCATTGACCGGTACTCCTTTGCTTAAGGAAGAAAGGGCTTCATGCAGAGTATTTGGAAATGGAGAGTACTTTCACACTTACTATTACGATAAATCAATAGCAGACGGGTATACACTAAAGATTATAAGGGAAGATATTGAAACATCCTATAAGGAAAAGTTATCCGATGTTTATGACAAACTGGACACACTGGTACAGAAAAAAGATATAAAGAAAGCGGATATCATTGAGCATCCTAATTATGTTAAGGAACTGGCTAGTTACATCATGTATGACTTGAAGAAATTCAGGAAAATACAAGGAGATGATACATTAGGAGGAATGGTCATCTGTGAAACGAGTGAACAGGCAAAACGTCTGTATGAGATATTTCAGGAAGAGTGGGAAAGACATCAGCCTAAAGCTCAGGTGTTTAGAATGGCTGATGGAACACTGTTGGCTGCAGAACCAGTCTTGACATATCATAGCAAATATCGACCACTTAAAGCAGGTATCATCCTTCATGATACAGACGATAAGGAGACAAGGAAGCAGATAGTCAAGGAGTTTAAAAAGAACATGAGCATAGATGTATTAATCGTGTTCAATATGTTGCTGACGGGATTTGATGCACCAAGACTGAAACGTTTGTATTTTGGTAGAAAACTTAAGGATCACAATCTGTTACAGGCCATAACAAGAGTGAATCGCCCTTATAAAGACATGAGATATGGCTATGTAATTGATTTTGCTGATATAAAGAAGAACTTTGAGGAAACAAATGAAGCCTATCTTAAAGAACTCAACCGCTTTAATGATGTTGAAGAAATAGGAGAAGGCAATGTCACTGATACATTTACACAGGTAATCGAGGATAAGGAAGAGATTATCAACCAAATGAAACAGGTAAGACAGACACTCTTCAATTATTCTTATGACAATGCTGAAGAGTTCTCCAATGAAATTTCGACAGAAGAGGATAAGTCTGTTCTTCTTGAACTGAAACAGGCATTGGTAGCGGCCAAGAATATGGCAAACCTTGTCCGTACATTCGGTGACGAAGATATGAAGGAGAAGTTCACTAAAATAGAGATAACCAAGCTTCCACAACTGTTAAGTGAGGTTCAGCACAGAATTGACATCATAAACCAGAAAGAAGCCTTTAGTGGTGAGGATGAGACAAAGAGAATGATTAATGAGGCTATGATGGATATTGAGTTCAATTTTTCAAAGATAGGCCAGGAGGAAATGAAAGTCATTGGTGGAGGAGCAGAGCTTAAGGAGAAGTGGAATAAAACCATAAGCAGCTTCACCCAGAACATAGATCAGGATGACCCTGAATACATTACTCTGAGAGAGGCCTTTATGGAAAGATTTAAGGAACACGGATTTGTAGTTGAGACTATAGCAAAGTTCAACGAAGAAACAAAAGCCCTTGATGAAATTATCAAGCGTCTGCAGGATCTGCAGAAGCGCAATACTGTGCTGATGAAGAAATATAAAGGCGATGAAAAGTTTGTGAGAATACACAAGAGAATAAGAGAGGAAAACAAGGAAAGGGAAAAGAAGGGATTGAAACCAATCTTTACGCAACATGATGAAGATCTTGTATCAATACTCAGCACTATAAAAAATGATCTAGATGCGAAAGTGTACGACAGGAATGATATACTTAAGAAAGATGCCTACTTTAACAGGACAGTAATGGCTCTTATAAACGGCTGCCTTTATCAGTATCCGGAAATAAAGCCTGAGATGGAAGATTATAAGTTCATCCAATCCAGAATATCACAACAATATATTAATCAATATAATGCCACCTATGGCAGAGCTTAATAGGAAAATATATGCTAGCAATAAAAGAAAAGACACTTCAGTTAATTGATGCCCTAAAGGCAACATGTCAATCATACGGTATGGGTAATGATGGAAACGAGTATAAGATAATAACACAGGTATTCTTATATAAGTTCCTGAATGACAAGTTCGGATATGAAATAAAGAACGCAAAGAGTGAAATTGCCAAGAAACTTAATGGTGATGTCAAGTGGGAAGAAGCATACGCAAATCTTTCAGATGATGAAAGAATGCTTCTACAAAGTGCAATATCTCCTGATGTTCCTATGTTGGAACCTTATCACTTGATTTCAAATTTATGGAATCAGCAGGGAAAGGGAGATTTCGACACAATTTTTGACAATACAATGACGGATATAGCAGAACAGAATGCTGATATATTCTCGACACAGACAACGGCTAATACAAAAATACCTTTGTTTGAACCGTTGACACCGTTTGTTACTGACAGTTCGCAGAGAGCAGCCTTTGCGCGTGCATTGGTCGATAAACTGGTAAACTTTTCTTTTGAAGAAGCATTCAAGCAGAATTATGACTTCTTCTCCAGTATATTTGAGTACCTTATAAAGGACTACAATACAGCTGGAGGTGGTAAATATGCAGAGTATTACACACCACATGCCATCGCAACGATTATGGCAAGATTGCTAGTGGGAGACAGTTCAGATCTTCATAGTGTTGAATGTTATGACCCTTCAGCCGGAACAGGAACACTTCTTATGGCATTAAGCCATCAGATAGGAGAGAATAGATGCACAATCTTTTCTCAGGATATTTCACAGAGAAGTAATAAAATGCTGAAGTTGAATCTACTGCTCAATGCTCTGGTTTCCTCTCTGGACAATGCGATACAAGGTGATACACTTGTAAATCCCTATCACAAGAGTGATGACGGAAAAGAGCTCAGACAGTTCGACTTTGTGGTAAGCAATCCTCCTTTCAAAATGGATTTCTCTGATACAAGGGAAAAAATAGCCGCAATGCCAGCCCGCTTCTGGGCAGGAGTACCAAATGTTCCAGCCAAGAAGAAGGAATCAATGGCTATCTATACTTGTTTCATTCAGCATGTTATAAACTCATTGAAGAAGACAGGTAAAGGTGCTATAGTCATTCCGACAGGATTCATAACAGCCAAAAGTGGAATTGAGAATAAGATATTAAAGAAGATAGTAGAGGACAAGATTGTTTACGGCTGTGTTTCTATGCCAAGTAATGTGTTTGCAAATACAGGAACCAATGTCAGTGTACTGTTCTTTGATAAATCAGAAACAGCCGATAAAGTGATATTGATTGATGCAAGTAAGTTGGGAGAGGAATATAAAGATGCAAACGGATTAAAGAAGGTAAGACTGAACGATGAAGAAATAGAAAAAATCATTACAACTTTCAATAACAAGGAAAGTGTTGATGATTTCTCTGTAGCTGTATCTTATGATGAAATAAAAGAAAAAGGATACAGCCTTTCAGCCGGTCAATACTTTGACATAAAGATTGATTATGTTGATATAACAGAAGAGGAGTTCAACTCTAGAATGACTGCGTATAAACAGACATTGACTGAACAGTTTGCTGAAAGTCGCCGTTTGGAAGAAGAAATAATGAAACAGTTGGATGCTCTGCAGTTCAACGTAAATGTAGGAAGCAATGAGTAAATCTATCAATATATTGGATGAAGATTATCTGCAGTGGGTGCAAGACCTATGCAATCGATATCGTCAAAGCCAAATTAAGGCAGCGGTAAAAGTCAACAAAGAAATGATTCGTTTCTATTACGAGCTTGGCCGTGATATGTCAGAGAAGAAAGCAGAGGTACGTTGGGGTTCGAAATTTTTCGCAAGTTTGAGTCGTGATTTGATGACTCAGAATCCCGGAGCAACGTGTTTCTCTCCAACGAATCTACTGTATATGAGGAATTTCTACCGTTTATATAGCAATTTTCTCGAAATTACTCAGCAACCTGCTGAGCAAATAGAAGGTGAGGTAATAATTACTCAGCAACTTGCTGAACAAATACGAAACCTGATATTCTCAGTACCATGGGGACATCACATGTATTTGATAGATAAATGTTCTGACAACCCGACTGAGGCTTTGTTCTATGCACGTGAAACTGTAAAACACGGATGGAGCCGATCTGTATTGATGAACATGTACGGTACAGACTTGTTTGAACGTCAGGGAAAAGGAGATACGAATTTTATCAAAACATTGCCATCACAAGAAAGTGATTTAGCACAAGAAATAACACGTGATCCTTATTGCTTTGGATTTACTCAACTGTGTGAACCTTATAATGAGCGGGTATTGAAAGATGCACTTATCACAAACATTGAAAAATTTCTGCTTGAACTTGGTACAGGTTTCGCTTATATGGGGAGAGAGTACCGTCTCGAAGTAGGTCAGACAGAGCAGTTCATGGATATGTTGTTTTACAATGTCCGATTGCGTTGCTATGTGGTTGTTGAAGTTAAAACAACAAAGTTTGAGCCATCCCATATAGGTCAGCTTGGTTCGTATATGGTTGCAGCCGATCATTTGCTACGTAATCCTGGTGATAATAAGACCATCGGTTTGCTCATTTGTAAATCAAAGGACAGAATTGAAGCTCAGTATGCACTGGAGTCCAGCAGCCAACCGATTAGCATCTCTGAATATGAACTTGAGAAGTTTTATCCGGAGAAATTAGAAGGAACTATACCAAGTATAGAGGAAATAGAGAGGAAACTTAATGCTAAAAATGAAGATGGAATTGAAAAAATATAAAAAGAAAAGGATTGTTCCGCAAGGTTGGGAGGAGATAACTCTGGAAGATGTTTTCAGAACATCTTCAGGTGCTACACCATTATCTACAGAAGTAAGCTATTATGCAAATGGTACTATCCCTTGGATTAATAGTGGTGAATTAGATAAACCGTACATTTATAATACAATGAATTTCATATCCCAAAAAGGATTTGAAAATTCCTAGTACGGAGATTTATCCTATTGATACAGTACTTGTCGCAATGTATGGTGCTACTGCAGGTAAAGCTTCGATACTTAAAATGGAAGCATGTACAAACCAAGCTGTTTGTGCCATACTTCCAAACAAAGAGTATAGTTCTGTATTTCTTAAATACAGCATTGATACGCTTTATGACCATCTTGTAGGTCTCAGTAGTGGTTCTGCAAGAGATAACTTATCACAGACTGAATTAAAAAAGCTGAAACTAATAATGCCTGTCACTAAGAATGAACAAGAAAATTTAGTTTCGATTCTTTCTCTGATTGACCGCAAAATAGAACTTAATCGTCAGATAAATCAGAATTTAGAGGCTTGATAAATTCTGGTTGTAGTCTAAAGGCATCGGCATTTACACACATTTGGTAAAGATTGATATGTGGGTTCAGTTTTTTACGGACAAACTGAATTATTTTTTCTTTCTCTTGCTCATCTATGTTGACACCAAAATAAATCGACTCAAAACATTCTCCTTTCAACGGCATATAATGGTGTATCTCTCGCCAATCCCATATTTCCTTAGGATGTTTGGCTTGCGCCGGAGTCAAGGTTGCATATATGGAACTTGGTTTAGGCATTACTAATCTGACCTCCTGCTCATATTCCCATTCCTTCGCTTTTGTTTGCCATTGGTAATTGAAAATATCCTGTGCTGAATTATATGCACTTGGACGTTCGATGATATTATAATATTGAACATCAAGGACAATAGGCTTAATGTATATTGAGCCAAACATTGGAGGAACAGATTCCATTATTTTATCCAAATCAAGACCGATGCAGATACCTTTGTGGTTATAACAATAATGTGCCCACATGAGTATAGAGTCATTGATTTTTGACAAGCTGCACAGCCATGTCTCGTTACGCAGATTAAGTGCATCGTTTTCTTCTTTCATTTTCCACCATTCCTCTGGTATCCATCCTTGCAGTTTCCGTTCTGGCACACTCGAATAGTCGAGCAGTTTAGGATGACAATCGAATGGGTCGTTCAATTGAGACGCATTAGTAAATTGAAGATTTTGGTTTCCAATCATGCACTTAGCCCCCGTTATGTCCAAATATTTGTATAGAATGCGAGCCATTTATTCTATTGTTATTTGTCCATTTATCAGCAACGGCAACAGTTCGTCACGTTGCTTCGTTAAAGAAAGTATCTGTTTTTTATTCTCTATTACCAAAGCAAGCAATCCATCTAATGTCTTTCGAGGATTGAAAGCTCTTGTTTTTAGTGGCTTTATCAGATACAATCCCTTCAAGTCCTTATCTGAAAGATGCCCAACGGTAGAACCCTTGGCATTTTGTTCTTTAGCCTTTATATATGGTTTGATACTATGAAGAATTTGAATTGACGATATTGTTGAATCAGAATGTGCTCGTAATCTCACACATCGTTGATTAAGATAGGCAATATTATCATGCCAGAAATTCATGTGAAAATTACCGTCCATTCCTACAAGTACATCATTTTCGTTCAGATGGTATTTTTCATCTGCTTTTTCCAAAGAATACGCAGAAGTAGTTCCTTCGAGTATGTCTCGGATGCGCACTACAGGAACATTCGTTTCTTCTTCTGTAAATTGTTCAGTCGCAAAAGGAAACCCATATTGTACACTAACGGCATCAAACAATGAAAGTACTTCCCAATCTATAGGTATTTCTCTTTTTAGTTTTTCATTCCAGACCATCTCGCCCCCGCTTGACTTATACGGTTTGCCCTCTTCATTCGGAAAGTCAAACTGTACAAACCAGTAGTCGTAGAGTTGCTTTGCCATCGCTTCTAAATTCTGATTTATAAGTCATAGAAAAATTAAATTGAAGTAGTATGTCAAGATATTTAAGTAATGCAGGAGATGGATGCTTAGGGCAGTTTATAGTTTGGGGCGTCATAGCATTGATATTTTTATTGTTGACGCATATAACAAGTCACAGCATGCAATGATTAAAGAAGCCAGAGAATTCAATGATGTTTATAATTATATGCAGTATCTAAATAAACATCCTGAAGGTGGTTGTGCCAGTGAATTTTGTGACTCTATATGTGCATATTCCGGCGGATACCCGTTCAGCATTTCCGGTGATATCCGTTCAGTCCCCAGTTAGTATTCAGTGTTGTTGG
>ENA-UEPQ01001163-UEPQ01001163.1-human-gut-metagenome-genome-assembly--contig:-NODE-1163-length-11920-cov-4.406654_pt1 | contig 11920 bp, 7 predicted proteins | sample MGYA00242903_ERZ507922 | MGnify/ENA primary metagenome ERZ507922 (study PRJEB26167, sample SAMN06115483) | human gut metagenome | host: Homo sapiens | place: China:Sichuan | collected 2014-10-16... | reverse complement strand
CGGTTCTTCAAAATTCGGAAAGAACAACCGTTGGGGATGTTTCCCATCTATAGCATTAGGCTGGCGCGTGACTGAAGAAAATTTCTTCAAGCAGAACGAAAAACTGAACTTTATCAGTAATCTGAAATTACGTGCATCCTATGGTACATTAGGGAACGACGGAGGAGACGATGTTGCTTATTACCAATATTTAAGTAAATTTACAACAGGAACCAATGCCGTCTTCGGTTCAGGTGCAACCGGTATTCTACCGGGTGTTTATCCAAGCAAAGGCATCACTTGGGAAACAACCACGACAGCCGACGTCGGCTTTGACTTGGGATTGTGGAACGGACTGCTAAGCCTCGAATTTGATTACTTCCATAAGAAAACTTCAGATATCCTGATGGACCGTAAACGTACGATTCCGGGGCCTTTCGGAGCCACATTACCGAAAGAGAACTACGCAGAGATGGTAAACCAGGGATGTGAGTTCATGTTGCGCCACGATAATAAGATCGGTAACTTCACATATTATGTATCCGGTAACTTCTCTTTCGCCCGCAACCATTACACGTATATCGACGAATCGGCAAACGCCTATGAATGGGAAATAAAGACAGGACGCCCGATCAACTTCATCACTGGCTACATCGCCGACGGTATCGCCCGTACGGATGAAGATTTAGCTGGACTGCCGCTCTATAACGGCGGATTCGAATGGTCGAAAGGCGACATTATCCTGAAAGATATCCACGGTGCAGGCGGCGTCGGAGGCCCTGACGGAGTTGTCGACGGTAACGACCAAGCCGTTCTTTCGCTCTACAGCAAAGACCCGGAAATCATCTACGGTATCAGTTTAGGAGGTGAATGGAAAGGTATCGACTTCACAGCCTTCTTCCAAGGCGTAGGCCATCGAAGCATCATGTTCCCGAACCGCGGCGATACCTGGACAGAACAGACCGTTCTGAACATATGGTCGGACGCTTATTCACCCGACAACACAGACGGTAAATATCCGCGCGTCGGTGGTACAGGCTCGAAAGGCGCCAACGGACAGGCTTCTTCATTCTGGTTGATGAACGGTAACTATTTCCGTTGCAAAAACATCGAGCTCGGCTATACGTTGCCGAAACAGTGGGTGAATTCGATCGGTGTAGATCGTTGCCGTGTCTACGTTTCAGGCACAAACCTGTTCGTATTCGACCACATCGGCATCTACGATCCCGAAAACAGCGGTGACCGTGGAGCTTATCAGTATCCGTTGACAAAAAGTTTCAACTTTGGTATCAATGTAAGTTTCTAACAATTTGAGTAATTAGATATGAAAAAGATATTTATAACATGTGCTGCCATTCTGGCATTATTCTCTTCCTGCACCAGCGTACTGGATAAGGAAGACCTAAGTTCAATCTCGGAGGACAAGGTTTGGGTTGACAAAACGCTGACTACAGCTTTTCTCAATGCTTTGTATGTTTCCATCCCAAGCTGGGACACGGCCGTGGCCGATGCGACCGACGAAGCGACGGGCGGAGGCAACTGGACACAGGGAACCACCACACCGGACAATATGAGTGACACGAAAGATTCCGCCCCGACCTGGTACTGGCCCTATTCTGACATCCGAAACTGCAATATTTTCATTCAGAATGCACAGAATCCCGAAGTCTGTACGATAGACCGTGAACTAGCCGACCGTCTAACTTACGAAGCCCGTTTCATTCGTGCTTACCTCTATTTCGAAATGGTCAAACGTTACGGTGGTGTCCCACTGATCACTATCCCGCAAGAAATGACGGACGACCTCTATGTGAAACGTAACTCTACAAAAGAATGTTTCGATTTCATTATCGACGAACTGAAAGCTTGTGCAGAAGGGTTGCCAGACTCTTATTCGGCTGAAGACTTGGGCCGCGTGACGAAAGGTGCAGCCAAAGCATTCCTCGGACGCGTATTCTTGTTCCGTGCTAGTCCACAGTTCAACCCGAACAACAACAACGAACATTGGCAAACCGCCTACAACTACAACAAAGAGACACTGAATTACCTGATCGGACAAGGCCATGCCTTGTATGATGATTACGGAAAACTGTTCCTAGATGAGATGAACAAAGAGGTAATTTTTGCCATCCGCTACGAAAACCCGACCCGCACACAGAAAAGAGATGCAACCGTCCGTCCGATCACGTTCTCGATGAACAACACCGGCGGTAATCACCCGACACAGGAAGTGATTGACCGCTTCCCTACTATAGACGGAGGAACTTACACCTATGCCGATTGGGAAAAGGAAGGCAAAGATATCTTCGCCTTGTGGGAAAATCGGGACAAACGTTTTTATGCGACAATCGTCTATCAGGGGGTGACATATTTCAATACCGTAATGGAACTGAACGAAAATGCGCAAAACGACTATGCCTACGGCAAAAACGTCGGATCGAAAACCGGCTATTATTCCCGTAAAGCCATTGACGAAAGCCTTTCAGTGACAGATTGCCAAAAATCTGGAACCGACTATATTGACATTCGCCTGGCCGAAGTAATGCTGAACTATGCCGAAGCTGCCGTCGAGGTCGGAAAGACAAACGAAGCATTCGATATGTTGAAACAGATCCGCAAGCGTGCAGGCATCAATGAAACTAGTTCCAATCCGGAAATGAAAGGCAAAGTTTACGGATTGAACCCAAACATGAACCAGACGGAAATGCGTGAAGCAGTTCGCGAAGAACGTTTTATCGAATTGTTGTTCGAACAAAAACGTTTATGGGATATGCGCCGCTGGATGATCTACGACAATTTGATGAACGGGCAAGGCAAACGCCATGCCTTAGTGATGAACAAGCAGGCCGATAATACATACACGACCTATCTGTTCGACCGTGATAACACGCCGATGATCACCAACCAGAACATCTACTTCCTGCCGATGAAACGCAGCGAGATGAGTAACAATCCGAACCTGGAACAGACGAAAGGCTGGGAAAACGGGACGTTCGACCCGCAAGCTGGACTCTGATCCCTCCTACATTTAATAACGAAAGCCCTCCCCGCTCCGGAAGGGCTTTTGTTATTAAACTCTGCTTCCATCGGATTCCCGATATGGCAGGAAACAATGTCAGAACTGGAAGTAGATAAATGGTTGCACCCCGGCACTCTTGAACTGCACGACAACAAAGATCGCAATCGCCAGCATCACCGCCTGAACAAGCAAAGGAGAACGGGTAACGACTGCCTGCAAACCGTTTTCCGCCGATTTCGGCATGAAATGCAGGATATAACCCACCACCATCAAGACGAACACTCCTTTATAGCCCACCACAAACTGCATAAAGACCTCCGGATGGAAATTCGTGAAAATCTGCGTCAGCACCTCGCCAACCGTTTGCATCGAGTCAGCCCGGAACAGAATCCAGCCAAAGCACACCAGATGGAAAGTGATCAGAACACCTATCACTCTTCTCCAGGGTTTCATTTCTGATCCTAATGGTTTGAAACTGCTGAAATGGTTCATCACGAACTTATGGACGGCCAGTGCAACTCCATGCAGGGCGCCCCAAAGGATAAAACTCACGGAGGCTCCGTGCCATAAACCGCCCAACAACATCGTTATCAGCAGGTTGATGTATGTCCGTATTTTCCCTTTCCGATTACCTCCGAGTGAAATATACAAATAGTCTTTCAACCAAGAAGAGAGCGAGATATGCCAACGTCGCCAGAATTCCGTAATGGTCGCCGACTGGTAAGGCGAATCGAAATTCACGTTAAAACGGAAACCTAACAACAATGCAATCCCGATCGCCATATCCGAATAGCCGGAAAAATCGCAATAGATCTGCAAGGCATAACCATACACACCCAACAGATTTTCCACCCCTGTATAGAGCAAAGGAGCATCGAATATGCGGTCGACGAAGTTCAAGCTGATATAGTCGGATATGACGGTTTTCTTAAAGAGCCCACATAAGACGAGAAAAAGCCCCTCTCCGAACTCCGCCCGCGTAACAACCGGAGTCTTATAAATCTGAGGAATAAAATCGCGTGCCCGAACGATTGGACCGGCCACCAGCTGCGGGAAGAAGGAGACATAGAAAACATAGTCGATCCAACGCCGGAGGGGGGCTATCCTACCCCGGGACACATCAATCACGTAGCTGATGGTCTGGAAGGTAAAGAAGGAAATGCCGACCGGCAGAAATATATCCAACGGCTGATAGGTAATGTTCTGCAACGAGGTATTCCCTAACTGATACCCCAACTCATGAGTAACGGCAGCCATGATCTCCCGTAGGAAATTGAAGTATTTGAAATATCCCAACAGCCCTAAGTCAACGCACAGGCTCAGGACAACCCATGCTTTGCGTCCCCACTTGGAAGCAGTCTTAGTCATACACTGCGCAATGCAAAAATCGGATGTTGCGACAAACAGCAGGAGAAAGAAAAACAATCCGCTGCTCTTATAATAGAAATAGATGGAAAACAACGTAACATAAATGATACGCGTCAGCAAATGCTTCCTGAGCGACATATAAATAATCAGGAAACCGATAAAAAGGAAGAAAAACAATCCGCTGCTGAAAAGTATCGGAGCATTGTGATGGTAGGTCAATATATCGCCAAGTTTGTCGAATGAGAGCTGAGACCAATATTCTCCCATTTTATTTATAAAATCATTCATCATCTTTTCTGATTTTCAACATTTGATTATAGGATTGCATTAGGGCACGATATAACAAGGTTCCTTGCTCACGATAGCCATCCTTTGTGAAATGAATACGGTCACGGCCCATCAGTTTTTCCTTGCGCCATTTGGTGCAGGAGCTTTTCCCTCCCGTAGCGGCAAAGAGATCCCAGCAAGCTACGCCCTCTTCACGTGCCGCCTTTACAATCGCCTTTGCAGCAAGTTGGGTATTCGAGTTACGGACATACGTCCGTTTTTTATTGACATAAGTCCGCTTGTAGCATTCCGGCGGAGTGGTGAGCAGAATAGCCGTTTCAGGCATCTGTTTCTTGACGAGGGAAACGAACGCACGTATCTGTCCGCCAAATTCTTCCGAACGGAAGCGACGGCCGAAGGTTTCGTTCGTACCCAACGAAATAATCAGCAAAGAAGGTTTCAACAGGGCCAACTGACGAACGTATGCTTCGTCTGTGTAATTGACATACATCGCCCCGTTCACGCCGACCGAATGGTAAAGGACACCCGGATAACCGTTCGTCAGGCTGAAACCATAATAAACATTTTTGAAATTGGAGGCCGGAAGCAGCTTATCCGTGCCTTGTTTCCGCCGGGTACTGTGCAGCTGCAACGTATCTACCGGATGAGAAATACGGAAGGTATCGGCCAAGACACCTGCGACAGCCGGAACCGTAGCCAAGGATGTCTGTATGGAATCTTTGAACGAACCGGCCGGCAACATAGGCATGGCTTTTTCTCCCCGGTAAAGGATCGCCTGGTTGAAGGAATAGCCTGCCCCGTTGTTAGGTGCTATCCGAACGTCCAAATTGATGGAAGGAGAAACGGACTGGATACCGATTCCACCGATTCCAACAGGACATTTCTTATTGGCTTGGATACAGCGTCCCGTCACCCATTCGCGGACGGAAGAAGATATGAAATAATCGTCCGGTTCATTCGTCTTGCTCAACTTGAAAGGGGCAATCCATCCACGTCCGGCATTCCCAAACTGCGCCTGCAAAAGGCGCATCACTTTACCGGAATAATAACCGGCCTGTATGTGAGAATCGCCTAAATGGACGATTGTCAATACGGTATCCTTCCCCGCTCCGAGCGAATCCAGTTCGTCAAAGAAGGATTGCAGCGAAGAGGGCGACTGGATCGAATCGACCTCCTTCCCGATCGAATAAATGCGGGAAGGAAGCGGGATCGTATCAATACTCCCCTGTTCCCACGCTTGACACGGGATCGCCAATTTTCCTTTCACTCCGGCAGAACTGGCGGCCATCAAAACCAGGCAAGCCGATAGACTAATGAGCCACTTTGTCTGCTTCATCATAAAACTCCTTTTCTAATAATATTGCCTTCAACAAGGCAGAAGCTATCTCTTTTCCTCCCCTGAAACTCAAATGGGTATAGTCTTTGCTAGCCCAATTGTTCTCCACGAAACGGATCATGCTGTTCTCTCCTCCCATCGCCCCAAAGACATTCCAGAAAGCGACCCCCGAACGGCGAGCCGCCTGCCGCTGTGCGTGTAGCAAGGCTAATACGGCAGGCATCGTTTCGAAGGTTCCGTCCACTTGTCGGCTCCTGTCCGAAACCCCCAGCATCAGGATATCGGCATCCGGAAAACAAACGCGTACGTGGCGTACGGCTTCTTCCATCCGCTTGGCGTACCAGCCATACTGGAGAACGCTGTCGCTGACGATATTCAACCCGTACTGCAAAACGACCAGATCATAGGGACGTATCTCGTTCAACTCTCGGCAACGGGTGCTGTCCAATCTCGAAAGGATCATCCCCGAATTGCCACGCAACGAATAATTGTCCACGATCACCCCAGAATTATCTTCGAGTGCAACCCCGAGAGCACGGAAACCGGCCGTATCGGCAAAGCTGAAGGAGGCTTCCGTAAAGGTTCCTGTTTGTTCGTATTGCGTGATGGCGGTTGTCGGTTCCAAGGTCTCGCAGATCGTGTCCTGCGTGCCGTTGCAAACCAAAGTCATCTGTGTACGGATATTCTTTTCATACAAGAATTTAAGGGAAGAAACCGTTTTCAACTCCGGATAACGGTCTGTCGTCTTGATCGAGATAGATGGCTTCTCCCCTTTCGGTTCGAACGTCATTCCGGAAAGCGTATACCGGTGATGATGATCCGTCAACATGGACCAGGTGGTCCAACCTTCCGCCTTTTGCTCGATCGTCGGACGGAACTGGGCGGCTACCGACGTAACCGGAACGAAACCGACTCCGCGTCCTCCGAACCGCTCCTGCATACCCGAACGGAAATCAGCCACCACAATGTCACCTTCGATAAACGAATCACCCAAAAAGGCGACACGCACCGGGCGGTTCGCCTGCCTGCTATTTCTTAAAGCGGCAAAAAAACGTTTCAAACCGATATGGCCGACAGAGTAATCCTCGATACGCGTTCCCAACGAATCGGCTCCCTTGTCCGCATACATAACCTTGTAAAGCGAATCGCGTAATGCGAGGGCGACGGAATCGATACCTGTCGTTTTCAGGATCGAATCACGCACGGCGGCCGAATCTATCCGGACCGTATCCGGTTGTTCCAATTGCATACGCAAGGAATCCATAGACAGGGATTCTGGTTTTATCCTGAGATCGGAAAGTAAATCAACTTTTTTTATTTTCATCCCGAACAGCTGGTCCGGTAAGTAATAAAGTCCCAAGCAGATACCAAACGCAAGAAGTAGCAGGAGCAAAAGCCTGCCGAAATTATTATCTTTATTCATCTAAGTCCTCTCTTTCGAAGCCACAAAGATAAGTACAAATACAATTTATTACAAACTCGACCGTTTCATAATTATATATTTTGATACACACCATCAACAAACTACAAATATGGAAACTCCGAAAAACAGAAACTGGAAAGTACTGAAAAGTGAATACCTATCCAGCCAACCTTGGTTCACCGTGCGCAGGGAGGAAGTGGAATTGCCGAACGGAAACAGGATTCCTGAATATTTTATATTCGAATATCCAGAATGGATCAATGTGATCGCAATCACCAAAGAGCAGAAATTCGTATTTGTAAGCCAATACCGTCATGGACTGGGTATCACGGCTTACGAACTTTGCGCCGGTGTCTGCGAAAAGGAAGACGCTTCCCCACTCGTCTCCGCCCAACGGGAATTGCTCGAAGAGACCGGCTACGGCAACGGAAATTGGAGCGAACTGATGGTAATAGGCGTCAATCCGAGTACCCACACCAACCTGACTTATTGCTATCTTGCCACAGATGTAGAGTCAGTCATGGCACAACATCTGGAAGACACGGAAGACCTCAGCGTCCACCTTCTGACTCTCGACGAAGTAAAAGAATTGTTGCTAAACGACCAGATCAAACAAGCGCTCCATGCCGCCCCACTTTGGAAATACATGGCGATGAATCATTTGATCTGAGATATTTCCTAAACTCAGGCGAACAAAAGCAGACAAACCATAAAAATAAAGCTTCATGCCTTTGCCACAATAATTCCATCGGCATGGCACGACCGTTTCACCAGTATGGCACAACTGTTTCATCAGCATGGCACAACCGTTTCATCGACATGGCACAAACTCTTCCTGCCTATGATACTACCAGGACATGCTGCTCCGCCTGATAATAACCGTATATTTTGCATAATCCCGAAAAAGCGTTATTTTTGTTCGCATTAGCAACATGTCTCCAATGAAGTTTAAACTTAATATCATATTCGCGTTATTTTTTACCATATTTTGCGTCAACCGTTTACAGGCCCAGGAAAAAGCCTTTCCCAAGAAAGGAGAAGGCATCACCCTGTTCCTCAAACGCCATAACCGTACAGGTATTTCATATCAGAAACAGTTCATCGAGCTGAACAAAAACAAGTTAGGCAAGGGGAATACCCTTAGGATAGGAGTCAAATATACGCTTCCCCCCTTACAGGGAAAAGAAGCTGTTGCATCCGCCATCAAACGAGCGAACTATGAACCGTTGTTCGGCAAAGAACTGGCCTCCTATAAGGTAACATCGTCCGAACTAAAAGGAGCCTGTTTCTATCTGGTCAGCGGACACGGAGGCCCTGATCCTGGAGCAATCGGACGGATTGGCAAAATCGAGTTGCACGAAGACGAATATGCCTACGACATCGTACTCCGTCTGGCACGCAACCTGATGACAAAAGGAGCCAAAGTCCACATTATCATTCAAGATGCCAAAGACGGGATACGGGATGACAAATACCTGAAGAACAGTAAACGGGAAACTTGTATGGGTAGCCCTATTCCTTTTAACCAGGTCCGTCGCCTGAAACAACGAAGTGACAAGATAAACACCCTGTTCAAGCAGGATAAATACGCCTACAAACGAGCTATCTTCGTGCATGTGGACAGCCGGAACAAGGGACACCAGACCGATGTTTTTTTCTACCACCAGAATAAAAACTCCGAAAGCAAGCATCTGGCGAAAACCATGCGGACAACTTTCACCCATAAATATAAGAAGCACCAGCCGGGACGAGGATTTACCGGAACAGTGGACGGACGGAACTTATACGTGTTGAGACATACGACACCGGCCTCCGTTTTCGTCGAGTTAGGTAATATCCAAAACAGTTTCGACCAGCAGCGAATCATCCTGAACGACAACCGCCAGGCACTCGCGAATTGGCTTTGCGAAGGATTTGTCACCGATTACAACCGCTACAAGAAAAAAACACGGTAAAAAAACAACATTCATCCGTTAAAAAGATTACTTTTGCATATGAAACTAAATAAAACATCGTTTTAAGCATACCATGAGTAATCCATATATATCCCCGTTCGCGAAACCCGTATATGTAATGTTGAAGCCTGTCGGTTCAGTTTGCAACCTGGCGTGCGAATACTGTTATTATCTGGAGAAAGGGAAACTTTATCCAGAGGTGAAAAATCATATCATGAGCGAACAGTTACTGGAAAAATTCATCAAGGAATATCTGGAATGTCAGACGATGCCGCAGGTTCTCTTTACCTGGCACGGTGGTGAAACGCTGATGCGTCCGATCAGTTTCTATCGGAAAGCACTGGAATTGCAACGCAAGTACGGCCACAGACGCCAGATAGACAACTGTATCCAGACAAACGGGACACTGCTGAACGACGACTGGTGTCGTTTCTTCAAAGAGAACAACTTCCTCGTGGGAGTTTCGATAGACGGCCCGCAGGAGTTTCATGACGAATATCGTCGCAACAAGCAGGGACTCCCCTCCTTCTATAAAGTGATGAAGGGAATCGAACTGCTGAAAAAGCATGGCGTGGAATACAACGCAATGGCAGTCGTCAATGACTACAACGTAGATTATCCGCTGGAATTCTATCACTTTTTCAAGGAAATAGATTGCCACTATATCCAATTCACCCCGATTGTAGAACGCCTCGGATTCCATCAGGACGGAACGTTGCTCACCTCGCCGGAACAGCAGGATGCCAACATCAAACTGGCCCCTTTCACGGTCGACGCCGGAAAATGGGGAGATTTCCTCTGTGCGGTCTTCGACGAATGGCTGAAAGAGGATGTCGGTAATTATTATATCCAGCTTTTCGACTCCACACTGGCAAACTGGGTAGGCGAACAACCGGGCGTCTGTACGCTGGCACGCACTTGCGGACATGCCGGTGTGATGGAGTTCAATGGCGACGTATATGCCTGCGACCACTTTGTATTCCCGGAATATAAGTTAGGTAACATCCATACCCAGACGCTTACCGAGATGATGTACAGCCAACGCCAACTGAAGTTCGGAGCAGACAAATATGAAACACTCCCTACCCAATGCAAGGAGTGTGACTACCTGTTTGCCTGCAACGGCGAATGTCCCAAGAACCGTTTTCTCCATACGGCAAACGGCGAACCCGGATTGAACTATCTATGTAGAGGTTACAAGAAATTTTTTAAGCACGTGGCTCCTTACATGGATTTCATGAAAAAAGAATTGTTGGCCGAACGCCCGCCAGCCAACGTCATGCAATGGGCAAAAGAGAATAAACTATAATCGAACATATGAAAATCAACAGACGTGATTTTATCAAAACAGGAGGTATGGTTATGCTTGGATCATTAGCAGTTCCCTCATTCCTGGGAAGTTGTACCGGAAACAAGGTAGATCAGGCTACCGGTATCTCATTCGCTCAGAACCATTTTGGTGTCAGTGAAAGCGACATGAAGAAAGTGTTGGCAGCAGCACTTGAGAAAGGAGGCGACTATGCAGATCTTTTCTTTGAACATTCCTACCGGAACAATAGCGGATTGCAAGACGCAGCCGTAAACCGTGCTTCGTCCAATATCGATTTCGGTATTGGAGTACGTGTATTGGCCGGTGATCAGACCGGTTATGCGTATGTGGAAAACGTGACTCTCGACGAGATGCTGAAAGCTGCCCGTACGGCAGCCCGTATCGCAACCGGCTCGGCAGGAAAAGCTCCGGTTGCCCTGACGGAGGAACCGATCCCGAATAATTATTACGGTGTACAAACTCCTTGGGACGAGCTCGCCGTAAATGCAAAGACCCCGTATCTTCAGAAACTGAACGATCAGATTTTTGCGCTTGACAAACGGGTGCACAAAGTGATGGCTTCGTTGGGAGACACGACTTCACACATCTTGTTCTGCAACTCCGAAGGACAGATGTACTACGACTATCGTCCGATGGTGACGCTGGGGGCAGTCTGTATCATGGAGGACAACGGGAAGATCGAAAATTCATATGCATCCCGCGCTTTCCGCATGGGAGCCGAATTCCTGACAGATGATATCATTGCCGAAGTAGCTAAGGAGGCAGTAGAGAAAACCTCCATCCTATTCCAAGCTATCAAGCCTAAAGGAGGCGAAATGCCGGTCGTAATGGGTGCAGGAGGTTCCGGCATCTTGTTGCACGAAGCAATCGGCCATGCTTTCGAGGCTGACTTCAATCGCAAGAATACATCGATCTTCTCCGACCAGCTGAACAAAAAGGTTTGTAACGAGCATATCAATGTGGTGGACGACGGTACGATTCCTTTCAACCGCGGTTCTGTCAATATCGATGACGAAGGTATCGCCGGGCAAAAGACTTATATCGTGAAAGAAGGCATTCTGACCAGCTACCTGCACGACCGTATCAGTGCCAAACATTACGGTATACCTTCAACGGGGAACGGTCGCCGTGAATCATTCCGCCAGATGCCGACCGTATCTATATGGTACGCACTAATGACGAATATACGGAAGGGAAAATTTCAACACGAGTTCCCTATTCT
>ENA-UEPQ01001149-UEPQ01001149.1-human-gut-metagenome-genome-assembly--contig:-NODE-1149-length-11988-cov-6.866678_pt1 | contig 11988 bp, 8 predicted proteins | sample MGYA00242903_ERZ507922 | MGnify/ENA primary metagenome ERZ507922 (study PRJEB26167, sample SAMN06115483) | human gut metagenome | host: Homo sapiens | place: China:Sichuan | collected 2014-10-16... | reverse complement strand
GTCTCGAATTTGCCTCCAATCCCGGACTTGAAAGGATGCCGGAACTTATGCAGCAATGTTTCAACGGACAGCAATATCTGTCCGACGGGCTTTCACAAGCCATTCCGCTGGTGGTGGATGCCGGTGGAGAACATCAATGTGTAGGCGTACTCTATCTGGAACGCCGGGAAGGGACAACGCAGGAAACAGACCGTCTGCTGTTCGAGTTGGTGGCCCGCTATGTGGCCATCGTGGTGTTTAATGCAGTAGTCAAACTGGCAATAAAGTACCGTGACATCGAATCGGCACACGAAGAAGCGCAACGTGCCTCGTGGGAAGACAGCATGCTGCATGTGCAAAATATGGTGCTCGACAATTGCCTTTCGACGATCAAGCACGAAACGATATACTACCCCAACAAAATCAAACAGATCGTAGGACGCCTGAATACACAAAACCTTTCGGAAGAGGAAGAACGGGAAAATGTATAATCATCAGCCGCTACTTGAGCCTCAAATTGAGCTACATCCGCTTTCCCTTTCAAACCCAGCTCTTCTTGCCGGCGAGTCTTATATAAGGTACGGTTACTCTCCTCCAATTTCTCGGCCGCCATACGAATCGTTCCTTTATAATATACCACATCCATATAAGCCTGCATGGTTTTCATCGCTAAATCATCTTTCGCTTTCTGGATGTCATTAACTCCCATACGGCGATTGGATTTTGCCATCAACCATTGATTGATCAGCTGTCCGCCCGTAAAAATAGGAATAGAAGCGTCGAGGCCATAGTTATTATTAAACGTAGAAGTATTCTCATAGGTATTGGTCGCAGGGTCAATCGAACGGCCAAAACTATATTGCGCTCCGACCTTAGCCGATGCCGCCGGGAAAAAAGAAGCTACAGCGGCATTCCGTTCCGCCTTATACGTATCTGATGTATAAACTTGCTTTTTAACCGATGGGCTGTTTTCCACGGCATAGCGCATACATTCATCCAAAGTCCAAAGTTTCTCTTGGGCCACCGTCGCGGTAGCGAAACTGAGAGAAAGAACTGTTGTAAGTAATATTTGTTTCATTGCTCTATTATTTTCTACTTAAAATAATAGCAAAGAACGTGCCAAAACACATAAACAACTAAACAACAACCAGATAACAAAAAGCCATTCTTTTAGAACTGTCCAATATTTTGACAACGCTGTCTAATTGTTTGACACTATTCCCACTTTGACACGTAAGAGCGTCTCCTCTTCTCCCTAAGCAAAAAACGCTCCGCTCCTATATGAATTCTTGCTCGATAGCCTATGAATTTTTATGCGCATACTGTATAATTCTACAAACCACGACGTGGTCTGTACAGATCAAGACGTGGAATATACAAATCACGACGTGGTCTATATATTCCACGGTGATAATTTGGAAATAGATCAAGTAGTTAGTATATTTGTATATAGTAAGAAGAATGTTTTTAACTTGAAGATACAAACAATTATACCTAGTAGCAGTTATGGCAGAATATATCAAGCAAGAGATGTGCGACCTGAACGGGACGGGGGAAAAGCCGGTGTATTATCGGATGAAGATACAACGGAACATGGACATGGAGGATTTCGTGGAACGGATCACCTACCCCGGATCGGGCTTGAGCAGGGGTAGCGTAATACAGGTGATGACGACAGTAGCGGAACATCTGGCCTATTGCATGGCGGAAGGGCAGTCGGTCACGTTGGATGGCATCGGTACGTTCACGCCCCGCCTAGGCGTAGCGAAGGACAAGGAGATCGACTCGCTGGATGGTGACGAACCGAAGCGTAACGCACGGAGCATCGAGGTGAATGGTATCAACTACCGGGCCAACAAGGAATTGATACGGGAGACTAACCTGCGTTGCGATTTAAGACGGGGAGGTATCAGCCGTGTCCGGAAATCGCCCTTCACCGAAGAGGAACGCCGGACACGGGCATTGGATTACCTGGATGAACACCCATTCTTGCGCATACAAGACTACATGGCTGTCACCGGACTAAAACGTAGTAGCGCAAACCGTGAGCTACTACGCCTCAGTAGCGACCCGACGAGTGGAATCACCCTATCGGGTTATGGAAGCCACCGGGTGTATGTCCGCAGGAAAACAGAGGGCGATCACTAATCCACTTGATGGTGCCCCGGGTCGAGATGCTTGCGAGTGCCGTTCGGTCTTATCAGTTCGGCGGAGGTGCCTTCCGGGATTTGGAGATCGAACTTCAATCGCTTGCCTTTCTTCTTGATACTTACTCGGATGGTTCCATAATGAGTCTCTAGGCTGGCAGAGGCTTCCGATAAGGAACCCAATTGAGGCGAGATCTTAAAGGTACGGAAGCCGGGAGAGGTTGGCTCGATACCACAGACCTTCTGGCTCAATAAGGTAAGCGGGCCACCGCTCCAAGCGTGATTGATCGTGCCGCCACCGAAGCCCTCGGCTCCGATGCCCCATCCCTCGAACAAGGTCGTGTATTCGGCATAATCCAGCATACGGGTGTAACGTTGCTTCATCCGTTCCAAGGCAAACGCCGGCTCGCCCATCTGGAAAAGAGCCTCTAGGACATACTTCTCCATATAAGGGCTGGCGTGATACTCCTTTTTAAGTACCTTCGTCAGCGCCGGATACTTATCTTTCGAGGCCAGCCCGGAAACAACCGCCATGGCTTGGGAGCGATCGTCCGTCTCCCCTTTATAGCCGGGGGAGCGATAGGCGGAACCTGTCCAGAACTTCGTGTCGAAACAACGTTCTATGCTACGCATCATCCGGGAGATCTCATCGGCATCCTTATCCTTGCCGAGTTGCAGGGCGAAGGCTCGCTCCGCTTTCAAGGCCAGATAATACCAGCAATTGGTCAATACACCCATATCGACATGCTCGCCCCAGTCGCCCCAGCTCCAAGCGCCTTGACGCTCGATCACCAAGCCACTCTTATCGACTTGCCAAACCTCGTGCAGGTAACGGCGCATCCGGTCGTATATCACCGGGACGAAACTACTGTCGGCACTATAATAATATTGCGTATAAAAACCGTACCAACCGATAGACGCCAACATCTGTAAAGGAAGCTCCTTATCCCAATTACCCGCCGGAACCGGAGCGTAGAGCGTTCCGTCCTCCCGCTGCCAATTCATTAATTCATGGATGCCTTTTACGGCTAGTTTCTGCCCGGACGGAGAAAGGGCGTAGAAAGCCTCGCCTAGCTCATTCACCTCGTCACCCCACCATTGGGCACGTTCACGATCCGGACAGTCCATATAATTATCACGCATCGTTATGTATAAGGTGCGGGCAGAACGTTGCCAAAGCTCGTCGTAGAACGGGTCGTCACAATGGAAAGAGCCGGCGAGGTCCGTGTTGTAACCGGTCTCACGGTATTTCACATCCAGCACCTTCACGCCCTCGGGGATGATGTAATAGACCTCATGGCCGTTCATCCAGCCATAGCTTTCGTATTCCTGCTCACCCTCACGGGTGATATATTCGGCACGTACGTTGCGCTCGCTTCCTCCCTCGTAATTATCCATCCGTATGTGGATGGTTTTCCCGGCTTCCGCCTCTACTTTTAGATACGGAGTGATCTGGGCATTATAGGGCAAACGACAGAACAGGGTATCACCTCTCAAGGATTCCCGGACGGATACATAGGATAACAGGCCGCTGTTTTTCCACTGGGGTATCGGACGTTCCACCAGATCCCCGAAAGGAGCTTTCCCCGCCTTACCGACGCAGACCGCCCCCGGAAGGGAACCTTCAAAACTCGTACGGTTCCAGTTTGTTATCGCTTGACGGGCATCGAAGCGAATATTACTCTCCGGCATACGGTAATTCGGGAAAGGGGCCTCGGTATTTTGATAGGCCTCATACAAGGCGCACTGCCAGCTCGCATCGGAGACGATCTCCAGTCCCGGAGCAATCGCCTCGAATAACAAAGCCGCTTTCCCGCTGTTGATATGACTGAAACCATCTTTCCCGAAATGCCAGAGCAAGATAGCGATGGTGTTCGAGCCTTTTGTCAGGTAAGGGGCGATATCTACCGGATCGTAATAAGTCCCGGAAGGAGAAGGTCCTCTTTTCAAGCCACCCTCAAAGATAACCAGTTGGTCGTTGATCCAAAGCCAATACTTGGAATCGGCGGCGATACGGGCGATGAGTTGATTCGGGACATCCGTCACAGCGAATGATTTACGGTAGATCAACCAAGTATTCGTAGCGCTTTGGCAACGCTCGGTATTGATCCATTGGGCTTTCCAAGGGAAGGAAGCGGGACAACTGTCCGAGGCAGTCACTTTTATCCAGCTGAAAGATAGGAGAAACAATAGAAGAGCAAGAAGTAGCTTGTTCATACGTTTAATCTTTAAGGTTCTCAATTATTTGCTTTCGAAATCCCCAGTTGTAGAGACGGGGCACGCCCCGTCTCTACAACTGGGTAAAATAAGCCAATATAGGCGATGTCATTACCGGCTTACTAAAGTCATACGGTTCTTATCACACCGGATATGAAAACGTATGCGTACCGGCGGATACGGTCTCGGTCTGATCGCCTACCACGATATCGGCGGAGCAATCAGCCGGAATCGTCACGGTAAGCATAACCTTATCCCCTTCCCGTTTCCATTCGCTGGCGATACGGCCGCGTACGGAATGGTACTCACCTTTCGCCCAATCCAGTTCTTTCACGAAATGAGGCGTGATACGGATATGACGGAAGCCCGGAGCCGAGTCGTCATGATTGATACCGGCCAGCTGGTTCATCATCCAAGCGGAGACATCTCCCATAAAGACGTGGTTCAAGGAAGCGTCGGCAAACTTCGGACTAAGTGTCCACGTCTCCGGCAATGTGGAGTAACCCATCGTCTCTACCCAATATCCCCAAGAAGGTGCCTCGGTCTTCGTGATCATCTTCATGGCATCCTCGATATAGCCATATTTCGTAAGCATGGCCGGAACGGTCTTACTGCCTAATAGACCAAAATCCAAGAAATAGTTATTTCCCGCTACCACCTCACGCAGCTTATCCGCCACGAGTTGTTCCTTTCCTTCCGGTACAAGTCCCAGATACAAGGCCAAGGCTTGCGCCGTTTGGGTTCCTTCGGCATACACACTGGTCTCGGCCTTGAAGAACTTCTGGTTGATCAAGGATTTGAGCGTATTCGCTTTCTCTTGATAAGGAGCGGCATCCTTGCCCAGTAAAGAGGCGAAGCGAGCCATCAACTTATAATCCAGATAATAGTAGGCGGTAGAGGTATATTCATTATTCGTCGTAGCTTTCCAATACACCCAGTCACCCAAGCCAAAAGGCAAGTAACCGTCTTTCTCTTTCGTCTTCAAATAATCCAGATATCGCAGCATCGTAGGATATAAGCGTTCTATACTGCGAGACTCTCCATAATAATCATACAAGGCGTTCGGGATGATGAACATGACAGCGTCCCAAACCGGACCCGGCCACTCGCCATATCCCCAACCGCTGGAAGGAATGATACCGGAAATCTCACCCGCCTCACGCTGGTTGTCGATAATGTCATCCATCCATTTCTCATAAAGCGTGATACCATCGAAGCCCAGCAAACCGAGGTCGATCGCGATATGCGCGTCGGCTGTCCAGCCATTCTTCTCCCGTTGCGGACAATCGGTCGGGATACTGTGCAGGTTACTGCGGTAAGCCTGCATCGTAGCCTCCCATATCTTATTCAATAGAGGATTCGAACAAGCGAAGGAACCGGACGGACGGACATCGGTATGCATAAACAAGCCGGTCAAGTTCTCTTCCGTTAAAGTAACGGGACGGCTGCTCTCCACCTCCACGTATTGGAAACCGTGATAAGAGAAGGAAGGCATGAAGATCTCCTCCTCTCCCGTACCTTTCAAGGTAAAGACATCCATCTGGAATACCTCGTCCGGTTTGACCGGATGATAATATACATTGATATTGCCTTGCTCCAAGCGACCGTCTTTCTTCAACAACTCACCATGTTTTAACGTGATACGGGTTCCCGCCTCACCTTTCACCTTCAAGCGGCAAAGGCCGGACATGTTCTTCGGGAAAGAATATACATATAACTGATCGGAGAAACGTTTCATCGACACGGGCCTCACCTCTTCCGTGATACGGATTCCCGGCATTTGCTGGGCTACCAACAGAGGTGCCGGAGCCTGCGCCGGAAGTGCCGCTTCCCATTTACTATCGTCGAAATGAGCGGTTTTCCATCCGGCCTCTTCCAGCCGGGCATCGAATTTATCGCCGCTGTATATATTATTATAGGTATAGGCCCCGGTGGAAGTCTTCCAAGTCTCGTCCGAGCCAATCACCTCCGTCGTACCATCCGTATAGGTAATACGTAACTCACATAGCAGGCGGGGACGATTCCGCCAGCGTGCCTCATGAAAATTCCAGACCGCCACGGACTGCTCATTGTACCAGCCGTTTCCCAGAACAGCGGCCACGGCGTTGTCGCCTTGCTTCAGCAAAGATGTAACATCATGCGTCACGTACAAAATACGTTTATCGAAATGCGTATACCCCGGGTCCAGATAATTCGTTCCGACCCGCTCGCCATTGATGAATAGCTCATGATACCCAGCAGATGCTACGTACACACGGGCATCCTTCACTTCCTTGCCTACCGGGAAAGACTTGCGGAACAGAGGGGCAGGCTCGAACTCCTTATCCTTATGATCGGTAATCCAAGAGGCGGACCAATCCGAGGGATCGAACTTAGCGGTCTCGAAAGAAGCCGTCTCCGAGGTAGCGCACGGACGCCCTTCACCATCCCATACCGTAACATTCCAGTAATAACGGGTATGAGGTTTCAGGGCCATTCCTTCCGCATAGGGCCGCAAGTCGTCCGGACTCGTACCGATCCGTACCTCATAGCGGGAAGCCTTAAAGCCCTCCTCATTTCCGGAGTATTCCCATGTAAAGCGAGGAGACGAAGTATCCAAGCCGATAGGCTCCGTAAGGTATTCCGTACGGAGATTCGTAGGTATCGTTAATTCATTATTGCTTTTACAACCGCCTAATAAGAGGGCGGCGAAAGCGTAGATGCAAATAGTTTGCTTCATATATTCTATAATTATATACATTCTACAACTAAGTATAAGAGCTATGGGGTAACTCGTATCTCTTCAGGAGCGTTGATATGGCTTATCACCTTACCGTCCGCACCTTTCTCATGCCGGATCTCAATCACCCCGTAAGGCGTGGGGAACGTACCTTCCACCCATTCGAGATCTCCCAGATGTGGGATGATACGTACCGTACGGCAACCCGGTTCCACCACTTGTACACCCAATACGTACTCGCTTAACCACGATGTGGGACCCGAAGCCCATCCATGGCACAAGCTATGGCGGAAACCTTGATAGCAATACGCCCCATAATCTCCATGAATATCTTTCTTTCCAGCGGGGACCAGCTCATCAATACGCCCTGCGTCAGGAAGCCATTCCATATTGAAATCCTCCCAAAACGTCGTAGCACCTACATCCAGCATAGCTCCCCAATACGTACGGATCACATCTAACGCACCTTGGTAATTACCAGCCAACGCCATCGCCCGTAGCATATAATACCCGTAAAACGTAGAGAAGCCTTTCGCCCCGTCCACCGCCAAGCAACGCTCGTTCGCCTCCTTAGCATCCATAATACCCGCCAGAGCCATCAAGGCGGCGGCCTGTTTATCCCCGGGCGTAATCCGATCTTTCTCCGAAGGGAACCGGGATTTCTTCCAAAGGGAAAACTCAATAGCCTTGGAAGCTACCATACGGCACTCCGAGGCCAACGCATCCTCGCCTAAAACAGTACATAACTCCTCTCCCGCACGCATGGCTTGTATCATCAGCGATTGAAGGCCGGCATCGATAGCGGGTGTATTCTCACTGGAAGGCCAATCCAAGAAACGGTTCCCATCCAGTCTCTCTTGTCCGCTTGGGTCAACCTTCGAGATCAAGTGACGCAACAAAGCAGTCATATAAGAGCGTTGCTCTTGTAGATACGCAAGATTCCCTTGATAATAATACCAATCCCGCTGAATCAACAACCACCAGATCGAGTACGAACTGATACCGTTCATCCAACTAGGCAGCGGCGTAATATCCCGAATCAAATCCAAGCTCTTAGGAACCACCTCATTATAACCGAAGACAGTACTGACCGTCATTACCTCCGGATGTAAATCCCCCACCCAGACCAGACGATCCCGTTTTACGCCGTCCCATAGATATTCCTGCATATTCAAGTGGACCGTGTACGCACCTGTCTTCCAGATCCGGTTCAACCGCTCGTCATTACAACGGAAAGAGCCCAGATAAGGAATATCCCGGAACGTGGAGATCGCACGGACCTCTTTTAATTGCAACTCCGTAGAATCACCCAATACATCAATACGCACGAAACGGAAACCGGAATTACCGATCTCCTGCACGCCCAGCCAAGGGAGCGATACCACGAAATCCCGCATCGCATGATCGTTGCTCGCCCCGTTCGCGCCATCTATCTCGCACATAGCCTCACTAACGGACTCGCCGAAACGAACCCGCACGGAAACCGGATCGTGAGACGGCGGCATACCGGTCACCAGCTGAAGGCCGCCTTGCAACTCCTTCCCGAAATCAAGCAGCAAAGCGGGATGTTCGGTTGGCGTACTTTTCAACACACACAACCGATTATTCGCCAAATCCGACTGTCCGTTGCCCGGAACAAGCAAATGGTTCGCTCCCGTAATTTGCGAACTATCTTGCTGCCAGACAATACGGACCGGAGCGATATACTCCCGTGTCCGATGGTCTCGCTGCTGGGCGAACAACGTGAACGAACCGATCCCTATGAATAGAATGATTAATTTCTTTCGCATACGCTAGAGTCCAAAAGCCGGAACCAAGTCATCCAATTGCTGCTCCGTCATACCTTCCGGCTCGTAACCGGTCATGCGGGCACTGAAATAGATCTGGGCGGATTTACTCAACGTATCGATCGCATCGAAGCACTCGATCAGGTCCTCACCGACGGCAAGGATACCGTGCTTCTCCCAGAACACCACGTCGTGCTCCTCCAACTGACGGATCGTAGCGTGCGCCAACGCCAAAGTGCCCGGTATCTCGTAAGGAACGATACCGACCCCTTTCGGCACGATAATCCGACATTCCGGGATCATACGCCATAACGTGCGGGTAATCTTCTCCGAATCCAAGAACGGCTTACAATGCGTCATGCCGATAATATCCGTCGGATGCGTATGCAATACCACCCGGTTATCCCGTCCCTTCGCACGCAAGAAATTGTGCATCAACAAATGGGAAGGCAACTCGGAAGTCGGTTGGATCGGTTGCTCCGCTAGGATATCATACGATTTCCCATCGGCGGCGATACGGATCAAAGAGCCGTTGGCGAATGGATCTTTCGCCACGTAACGCATCCGTTTTCCGGTACCCGTCACATAAAAGACGTGCCCGCATAAGGCCGTCATCGCCTCTTGCAAGGGAATCGAGGAAACCAAAGCCGGCAACGCCTTCTCCTCCTCGCTCAATAAAGTAGTCAGGTTCACCGATATATTCCCGCCGTTTCGCTCAGCCCAACCCTTGGTCCACAAATAGCCGGCGACCTCGGCGATACGATCTATTTCCGCCATCAGGCGTTCATTGTTTCTTAGTGTTATCATGTCTATTTTAATTAAACTATATTTGGATATAATAAGGAAAGGATCAAGATACACATGCCGGTAATCAATACCACGATCGTCCGGCGATCCACGCCCTTCCATTCTTTTAATAAGATGCCCCAGACATTACTGAAAATAACATTCAACGACATCAGGATACTCCACGAGAAAGCCAGCATAACCGGGGAATCCGAGAAATAGCTCTTTCCCATCCCCAGTCCGAAGAACTGCGAGTACCAAAGCACGCCTGCCAAAGCGCAAAATAAGACATTATTCAGCAATGTACCTCCCGATACCGAGAAATAATCCTTGCCCGTCCCGTTTTTAACGTTCTGGAAAATACAATACACAGCGTTCGTACAAAAGCCGCCCAAAGTAACCAACAGTATCACGGGATTCAAGGCGAACAGATCGCTAGCTCCCGCCTCTTTCGCTTTCGCCAGCACCTCGTTTCCCGATTCCAAACCCAAATTGAAGCAGGCGCTCATCACACCGGCAAGCAAGGCTACCGCCAAGCCCTTAGTCAAGGCAAAATCCTTCACCGCCGCTTTCTTCTCCTCCTCACTCATATTCCGGGCCCGCAGGCTTCCGGCGTAACCGATCACGGCGATACCCGCTAAGGTAATGCAAACACCGGTCAACAGGATCAATCCGGTTCCCTCAAACAGATTCGTTCCACCGAACAAAGCCGGGAAGAGCGTACCGAAACCGGCGCATGTACCCAAGGCGATGCTCTGTCCCAAAGCTACGCCCAGATAACGCATACTCAACCCGAAAGTCAACCCGCCGACACCCCAGAGCATGCCATAGATAACCGCTCCCAAGCTACCCGGCGAACACCATAGCTCCAGTAAGGTACTCCCTTCCGGTACCGCCAACATCGCTCCGAGATAAGGGAAAACCAACCAAGCGAAGATACCTTGCACCAGCCAAAAGCTTTCCCAACTCCAATCCCGGATCTTATTGATCGGCACGTACGAGCTACTCTGCCCGAAACTGCCGATCGCGATGATCAACAACCCGATCCCGATCTCTATCATTGCCGTCTTGAGGTAACGTCGGACTCATATTTCTCGATCTCAGCGATATAAGACTCTCCTACGGGGACCCCACTTTGCAGACAATACATATCCCAAACCGCACCCCAAGGCAGACTCTTCGCTTCCTCCTGCAAGGCAAGACGCTGGAAATACTTACCCTCATCCTCGTACTGGCGAAGCAAGGCGATCGGCTCCAGCAAAGCGAGCATAAAGGCTTTTTGCGTAGCACGGCTACCAATGACATAAGCACCGATACGATTGATGGTAGCGTCGAAATAATCCAAACCGATATGTACCCGGTCCAAGGCGTCGCAACGCACGATCTCACGGGCTAAATCCTGCACATCGTCATTCAAGATCACGACATGATCGCTATCCCAACGGATCGGACGACTTACGTGCAACATGATCTCGGGCGTAAACAGCAATAACGAGGAAACCTTGTCGGCGATACTTTCCGTCAAATGGAAATGGCCGGTGTCCAAGGTAACGATCTTGTTCTTTTTCGCCCCGTAACCCAAATAGAAATCATAGGAACCTACCGTATAACTTTCCAGACCGATACCGAAGAGTTTCGCCTCGATACAATCTTTCATCCATTTATATTCGGTAGCGAATATCTCATCCAGCGATTCCTCCAAGATACGGCGATAACGTAAGCGGCTGGCCGGTACTTCCTTGCTCCCGTCATGTATCCAAAGGTTCATCATGCAAGGATCGTTCTGGGCTTTACCCATCTCATCGCTGATCCAGCGACAACGCTTCGTATGCTCGATCCAGAAGTTACGGATATCATCGCTGGGGTTCGCCAAGGTCAAATCTCCGCTTTTAGGGTGCGAGAAAGAGGTACTGTTGAAGTCTAGCTTGAAATCATTCTCTTTCGCCCATTGTATCCAGCTCTCGAAATGATGGGGTTCTACCTCGTCACGATCTACTTTCTCCCCTTGGAAATCCCCGTAGATCTCATGCAGACTAAGCCGATGATTACCGGGGATATAGGATTTCGCCTTCAATACATCCCGACGCAACTCGTCGATAGTACGGGCACGTCCCGGATAATTGCCGGTCACTTGTATACCACCGGTCAAGGAGCCGCCTTGGTTCTCGAAACCGCTTACGTCATCGGCCTGCCAGCAATGCAGGGATAGGGATATTTTCTTCATATCCTCTAAAGCTTTACGAACGTCTACACCTACGGCCGCATAACGTTCTGCCGCTACTTCAAATGCCTGTTGAATTAAACTGTCTTTTGTCATGGTATGATGTTTTTAAATTTATATGATTTGAATGTG
>ENA-UEPQ01001146-UEPQ01001146.1-human-gut-metagenome-genome-assembly--contig:-NODE-1146-length-11999-cov-4.934575_pt1 | contig 11999 bp, 13 predicted proteins | sample MGYA00242903_ERZ507922 | MGnify/ENA primary metagenome ERZ507922 (study PRJEB26167, sample SAMN06115483) | human gut metagenome | host: Homo sapiens | place: China:Sichuan | collected 2014-10-16... | reverse complement strand
GGCCCCAGACCGGGGCATTTCACCGACGAGTTCAAGAGGAAGATAGTCGATCTCCACAACGCCGGAAAGCCCAGGCGCGAGGCCATGGACGAGTGCGACCTCGACAAGAGCACCGTGGAGAGGCGGGTCAAGTCGATAAACGAGACCGGCTCGCCGCGCGCCGCCGACAACCGCACGCCCGAGTAGAACCGGATCCTGGAGCCCGAGCGCGAGAACCGCAGGCTCCGGATGGAGGTCAACGTCTTAAGACGAGCGGCGCCAGCATACGCTCGGAAGTCAGGGCCATGGCGGCCAACGGGGGGGCCGCTGCCCCATATCGGCGCAGCGCTGGCATCGAGGCCTTCTGACCTGTGTCAAGATTTCGGACACGCATGCTCGAGAAATCAAGCGGCCATAGGCATGGCCTCGAGCTTGGGCTCGGTTCTCTCGAAGAAGGCCGCCATGGCCTCGGCCGGCACCTTGTAGCCGATCGTCGAGCGGGGCCTTCGGCGGTTGTAGTACGCCTCGATGAACTCGACCACCGCGTGCTTGGCGGAATCCCTGGTCGGGAAGCTGCGCCTGTAGTACATCTCGTTCTTCAGCGTGGCGAGGAACGACTCGGCCACCGCGTTGTCGTGGCAGTTGCCGGCGCGGCTGCAGGACAGCCGCACGTCGTTGTCGCGCGCCCATTCAGCCAGAAGCCTGCTGGTGTACTGGGCGCCGCGGTCGGCGTGGAATATCGCGTTGCCGGCCACGTAGCCGCGCGATTTGGCCGACGCCAGCGCCGAAACCACGATGTCGGCGGTCATGCGCTCGGAGAGCGACCAGCCCACCACCATGCGGGTGTTGAGGTCGATGACCGTCGACAGGTACAGCCATCCCTCGCCGGTGCGCAGGTAGGTGATGTCGCCCACGAGCTTGCAGGTTGGAACGGGACTGGTGAAGTCGCGGCGCACCAGGTCGGGCCGGGGCCTGGCCTTCGGGTCGGGGATGGTGGTGCGCTTCCTGGCGTTGGGCGTGCAGCCGCGTATTCCCAGCTCGCGCATCAGCTTGCGCACCCTGTACAGGGTCAATCCGGAGAACTCGCCGGGCAGGAAGCATTTCACGAACCGGAAGCCGAACCTGCGGTCCGACTCCAGCCACACGCGCCGGACCGCCTCGCGCTCGGCCGACCAGTCTTCTCGCGGGCAGCCGTTGGAGAGCCACGAGTAGAAGCCCGATCGGCTCACGCCGAGCACGCGGGCCATCATTTTCACCGGGAATTCGGCCTTCTCCGCCAACATCATCCGGTAGCATGCGGCTACGCCTGGCTTTTGGCGAAGAAGGCCGCGGCTTTTTTCAAGAAGGCGTTCTCCATCTCGAGCTCGCGTATGCGCCTTTTCGCCTCGCGAAGCTCGCGGTCCTCGGCCTTGGGGTCGGGCCCGCCGGCAAGCTCGCGCCGGCGGCTCTGCACCCACTTGTTCACGGTCTTGGAATTCAGGCCCAGTTCTGCGCAGCATTCCGTTATCGGCCTGCCCGTCGAGATGATGTAGTCGGCGGTCTCGCGCCTGAACTCGTCGGTGTACTTGGCGGCTGGGTTGGACATAGCATACCGTCCTCTCGGTCGTCGATGAATGCATTCTAAAGGATTGGGCCTCTAGCATGCGTGTCCGAAAAGACGATACAGGTCAGACAACCCAATCAGACGTCGTCTCGAGCACGTCCTCTGCACGGTCGAGCGTGCTTCTGGCCTTGGCACCCTGTTTGAACCACGAGCGCAGGTCCTCGAGCGTGCTGCCCGCTGCGTACACCTTGATTTTGCGACCGCCTTTCGTGGTCACCGTGCAACGGTCGCCGCTCTCGCTATCCTCGTGCGCCGTGACCTTCTTGAGATAATCGCGGCGGAACGCCACGACGCGGGCGTTGCTGATCTCGATGAACCAATCGTCGTCGACAAGCGAGGTGCCCGTGGCACCTCGGCTCGCCATCTCCTCGGCGAAGGAGAAACCGAGTTCGCGCTCCTGTCTGCCGATCTCGTAGATACCACTGGCGGGCATGCTGAGCATGAGCAGAGGCAGGAGTCCCCCTATGAACAGGAAGAGGCATGGGACGAGCAGGAGCAGACGAGCACCGGCGTCGGTGAAAACAGCCATGAAGGCGATCACGAGCGAGAAGACGAGCGCCATACCGTTGAAAACAATCGTCAACGGCTTGATGGCAGACCAACACAGACCCGCCTTGGTCATCGGGCCGTCAACAGCGTCCGAGACCTCGATGCCCTCTTCCTCCAGACGGGCGAGGAGGTTGAGCGAGCACACCCCCTCGAGGCTTATCGAGCAGAACTTCCGGTCGCCCTCGAACAGGTCGATCCTCATCATCTGCGTGTGAAGCGTTGCACGGGTGATGTTGCCAAACGTCGTCTCCTTGCGGATGCCGAAGGCGTTACGCGAGAGAATTCGCTCACCGTCCACGTCGATGCGCGGGATGCTCAGCAGGGCCCAGATGGCCATGCCCGCGAGCGCCATGGCGTGACCGAACCACACAAGTTCGTGGTCCCACTCGCCCAACGAGACGCCCTGCCAGACGTAGACACCCAGCATGAGCAGTTCGAACGCGACGGCGCAGCAGGCGATGATCGTGCGAATGGCAGCGGGCATGCGCACCGTGAAGCGATCGAGGCTGTCCGTCGCCTCACTGCGCTCGCGCGCGCCGCGACGGGCGACCCATGCAGTGAGCGGACCGACGATGAACACCACCATCGCCACGCGCAGGAACGATTCGAGTATGTCGCCCATATTAACCACCATCCCAATAGAAAACGTGAATTTGGGAGACTATAGCAGAGCGAAGCGATCTGCACGGCATCGTCCGGGTGTTTTCGGCATACGGTGGAAGCTGGTGGGGGTCGGCGCCGTAACCGGATGCGCATTCGGCCTCGCCAATGCCGTCGGCGGCGAGCTTTTCGCCCGACAGGCCTATCCACTCGTCGTGCATCTGCCGCTTGTCGTCTACCTGTGCGTACGCTATCGCCTGAGTCCGCTGCTCGCCATCCTGGGCGTTACCAGTGCCTACCTGAGCTGCCAGTTTAGCAACTGGATGGGCATCGCCGCATTCGCTGCCACCGATTCGCAAATCGCATATTACGCGGCGCGCATCATCACGACGCTCGGCGTCTTTGCGATCTTGCTGCATTGGGCCAGAGACATCGGTCCGCGCCTGGCGGCCAAAAGCCCCACCGAGTTGGAGATTCTGCTCATCCTGCCGCTCGTCTACTACATCTTCGACTACGCCACCAACGTCTATACCACGCTCTTCCACTCGGGCTCGGTAGTAACCGTTGAGTTTTTGGCGTTCGCCCTCTGCGCGTTCTACCTTATGTTTCTTGCCGTCTACCTTCGCGAATACGAGGCAAAGGAAATCGCCGAGCGCGAGCGCTGGATGCTCGCGACCCGCGACAGCGCGGCCATCAAAGAGCTCGAAGCCTGGCGCCAGTCCGGACGCGAGCTCTCGGTTCTCCGTCACGACATGCGCCACTACCTGCGCGGTCTAGCGGCCCTGATCGAAGAGGGTCACACCGATGAGGCACTCGAGCGCATCGACGCGCTCTGCGAGACCAACGACCGCACCGCCGTGCGCCGCTACTGCGCCAACGAAACGGTCAACATTGCGCTCTCGTCGCTTTCCGCGGACATCAACGCGCACGGCATCACCGCCGACCTGCACGCCGCCGTGCCCGAAACCGTCCACGTGGGCGATGTCGATCTATTCAGTGTGGTATCGAACGCCCTGGACAATGCCATCGCCGCGGCGAGCGCCGCCCCCGAAGGCAAGCGGTTTGTCGACCTGGACCTTCGCTACGAAGACGGTCAGCTTCTATTGCTGGTTTCCAACACGTTTGGCCGTGCGCCGCACATGGTCGACGGCATGCCCGTGACTCAGCACACTGGGCACGGCTTTGGCACCAAGAGCATTATGCTTGCCGTCGAGCGCATGAACGGCAACTGCCAGTTCCGCATTAACGGCGACCGGTTTGAGCTGCGCGCCGTGATGTAGGGGCTGCCGCCAACCTCGCTACAGCGGTGCAGCCGCCGGGGTCAGCTGCTTAATGTAGGCCCACATGCGCTGCTTGGCGGCCTTGTCGGTGAGCGCCGCCTCAAAACCGTCGAGCGCCAGCACGCGGCGCCCCTGCACATGGGCGACCAGGCCGGGCTTGAGCATGGCGGTGTCAAAGTCATCAATTGCCACAAGCATATCGGCATAGGTCTCGCGCATGACATCGGCCGCACTGTTGTCCAGCAGCAGCACCGCCTCGGGGTCCAAGGTCTCCAGCGCCTCGCGGAACAGGTCGCACGTCAGGGCCTCGCCCGCCGCGACCGCTCCGTCGCCCGCGCCGGCGACGCTTGCCAGCACACAAAAATCCTCGGGGGCATATCCGATGGCACCGAGCGCCTTGCGCAACGCGGCGCCATCCGCGCCGGCGGCCAGCTCGCCGCCCGAGCACTCGGCTTCATCCAAATCGCCTTTGACCAGCACAATCGGCGAGCACGCGTTGCCCGCGATACGCACACCGCGATCTGCAAGCGACGCGAGCTCCTGCTCGGTCGCCTGAGCGATGGCTTCTTTTTTCTGGCTTTGTGACGTGGGCATGCGCTCTCCAATCGTTTGCGTGCCCACCATTATATAAAAGAGCCGCCCGCGAGTGGTTGCTTTGCGGGCCGCTGGGTATAAGCACGGTCGTACTGAGTTTTACGCGGCCGAGCCGCGTCGTATTATGGAGGTCACCATGGCTGACATTAAGCAGATTACCCCCGAGAACTTCGGCGCTGTCGTCAACGATAGCCTGCCCGTACTGGTTGATTTTTGGGCCCCGTGGTGCGGCCCCTGCCGCTCGCTCTCGCCCATCGTAGACGAGGTTGCCGACGAGCTGGCCGGCAAGTTGGCTGTGGCCAAGTGCAACGTCGACGACAACCAGGACCTGGCCATGAAGTTTGGCGTCATGAGCATCCCCACGCTGATCGTCTTTAAGAACGGCGAGGAGGTCGACCGCTCGGTTGGCGCCTTACCCAAGGCAAGACTTCAGGCACTGCTGGAGAAACATCTGTAATACGCTTGTTACTTGTCTGCCGTCCATGAGCGGTTTCGCACCGCTCACCGGAGTGCCAAACGCAAGGCATGCGACCACGGATAGTATGGTAGTTACAAACAGCCCCCAGTGAACGGGTGCGGGTCGCACAGGCTCGCACCCGTTTTCTTATGCAGCTGCGCGCAAAGCGGGCGTAGTAAAATCTGAACCACTGAACTGCCCCATACAAAAGGAGATTTCCCATGCATGATGTTGGAATGAACATGAGCCAGCTTGCCATGAGCGTCAAACAGGTCGACGACACCATCGAGCTCGCTCACGAATGGAGCCATCAGTTGCTGCATGCGACCGAGAATTTTGACATGGAGCGCATCGGCGCCAAGCTCGAGGCCGCCATGGCCGCGCTGCACGAGGCCCACGGCGCGCTCGAGGGCTACGAAGAGGCCATCGAGGCCGACCACAACTCCGTCGGCTCCGTGAAGCTGGTGTAACGTGGCCGAACACGAGCACGGCTGCGGATACGAGCACGAGCATCCGCACGGGGCGGACGGCGACGCGGGCTGCCACTGTAGTGGCTCCGGCTCCGAGCTGGTCCGTTTTTCGGTTACCGCACCGGATGACCTGCTGCGCCGTTTTGACGAACAGATCGCGCGCCGCGGCGACGTGGCCAACCGCTCCGAGGCCGTGCGCGACCTGATTCGCGCCTCGATCGCCAAGGAGCAGATGCGCACGCCCGATGAGCATGTTATCGGGTCGCTCACCATGATCTACGACCACCATACCGGCGACCTGACGCGCCGTCTGGACGAAGTGCAGCACGACTACACCGACGAGATCGTATCGACCATGCACGTGCATCTGGATCACCACAACTGCTTAGAGATTCTGGCGCTCAAGGGTCGCGGCGAGCGCGTCTACGAGCTGGCCGACCGTCTGCTGGGCCTGCGCGGCGTTAAGCACGGCGAGCTCACGTGCGCCGCCACCAAGCAGAGCCTGGGACTGTAGCGCACCTGCCAAAAAGGGACAGGTTTGTTGTGGCAGGTTTAGAAGTTTTACCGACCAAAATAAACCTGTCCCTTTTTGGTCGGTTTTGATGAGGGGTGTCGCATGCGGCATGTGCATATTCATGTGACGGGCATTGTGCAGGGCGTTGGCATGCGACCGTTTGTGTATCGCGAGGCCATGGCGCATGGCATTTGCGGATGGGTGCTCAACGCGGGCGACGGCGTGCATATCGAGGCGCACGCTCCGGCCGATGCGCTCGATGCTTTTGTTGCCGCGCTTTCTGAGCATGCGCCTGCGGCAGCCCGCGTTGAGCGAGTCGATATTGCGGATTTGGGGCCTGGCGGTTGGAGCGCTGCCGGTGAGCAGGGCTTTCGCATTGTGGCATCGCAGGACCAGACCGCGCACACGACGCTCGTCTCGCCCGATATCGCTACCTGTGACGATTGCCTGCGCGAGTTGTTCGATCCCGCCGACCGACGCTATCACTACCCCTTTATCAACTGCACTAACTGCGGGCCGCGCTTTACCATCATCCGCTCGCTGCCTTACGATCGAGCGGCCACCTCGATGGATTGTTTTCCCATGTGTCCCAAGTGCGCCGCGGAGTATGCCGACCCACTCGACCGGCGTTTTCACGCGCAGCCCGATGCCTGCTTTGATTGCGGGCCGCATATTACGTGGCGCGAGGCTGTGAACGGCAATGCGTGCGGGAATTCGTCCGCGACACCGGCCGTCGGCACCACACGCGAGGCCAGCGACGCCATTATCGACCGCTGTGTTGAGTTGCTGGCCGGTGGCGGTATCGTCGCCATCAAGGGGCTGGGCGGATTTCACTTGGCATGCGACGCCTCCAACGAGCAGGCGGTAGCCGAGCTTCGCCGCCGCAAACGCCGCAGCAACAAGCCGCTTGCCGTTATGGTGCGCGACCTTGCCGACGTTGAACGCCTGTGCCATGTCAGCGACGTTGAGCGCGGCTTGCTGACCGGCAGCATTCGCCCCATTGTGCTGCTGCGCCGACGTGCCGTTTGCGAGAGTGGAGATTCCCCCGACGCCCTCGCGCTCGCGCCGTCCGTCGCGCATGACCTTCCCGAGCTCGGTGTTATGCTCCCCTACACCCCGCTTCAGCATCTGCTGCTTGCCGCGGTAGAAGTCTGCGGTATGCACGCGCTCGTCATGACCAGCGGAAACCTGAGCGAAGAACCCATCGAGACCGACGACGACCTTGCCTGGAAACACCTCATTGCCGCCGGCATCGCCGACTCGTTGCTCGGTAACGACCGCGCGATCCTCTCGCGCTACGACGACTCTGTAGTGCGCGTGGTCGACGGCGCCGTTATGCCCGTGCGCCGCGCCCGCGGATACGCTCCGCAGCCGTTACCGCTGCCGGCATGCGACGGCACTGTACCCTGCATCCTCGCCTGCGGCCCGCAGCAAAAGGCGACGATTGCGCTCACTCGTGAAGGGGCGAACGGCGAGGTAACCTGTTTTGTGTCGCAGCATATCGGCGATGTTGAAAACGGCGGGACCTTCGATGCCTGGAACGCCGCGCGCACGCGCTTGGAAGATCTCTTTGACTTGGCGCCCGCCGCCTTGGCCTGCGATTTACACCCCAGCTATCTGTCGAGCCAGTGGGCGCGCGAACAGGCACGGGAGCACAATCTGCCGCTTATCGAAGTCCAACATCATCATGCGCACATCGCGAGCGTAATGGCAGAGGCGATTGTCGCAGGCCGGCTTGCAACCGACGCGCGTGTCCTTGGCATCGCCTTTGACGGCACCGGCGCCGGCACCGATGGGACCATTTGGGGCGGCGAGTTCCTTGTCGCCGGCCTTGGCGGCTTTGAGCGCGCCGCGCACCTGCGCACCTGGGCGCTCCCCGGCGGGGCGGCCTCCGTGCGCGACGCCCGCCGCAACGCCTTTGCCCTGCTCAGTGAGCTCGGCCTGCTCGAGCACCCGGGTGCCGCTCGGCTTTTGGACAGCCTCGACGAGCAAACGCGCAGCGTGACAGCCACCATGATCGAGCGCGGCATCAACAGCCCGCGCACCAGCAGCATGGGGCGTCTCTTTGATGCCGCAGCAGCGATTCTGGGCATCTGCGACAAGGCAACCTACGAGGGCGAACCCGCCATAGAACTCGAAGCCGCCGCCTGGCGCGCGCTTGACGGTAAGCCCGTTCGTCTCGACGGCAATCATACAGGCGTATTCACGTCTGCCGACGACTCCCCCATCTTGGACCCCCGACCGCTCATCGAAGCTCTTCTGAATGGAATCGAGGCAGGCGCGCCGGCCGACCGGCTCGCCCTCGGGTTTCACATCGCCATTACGCACGCTACGACCCACATCGCACGCGAGATCTGTGATCACGAAAGCCTCGATACCGTCGCGCTCTCGGGCGGTGTGTTCATGAACCGGCTTTTGCTTCAGCTCCTTACCCACGAACTCAAAGACGCCGGTCTTGCCGTCTTGATCCCCCACGCCGTGCCCGTTAACGACGGCTGCATCGCCTACGGTCAGGCCGCCATCGCTCGCGCTCGCCTCGCGTAGACAGCATTGCGATAGGCTGTTTTGCCAGCCTGCGCGCCGCCGTCTCACAGGTGTAACGCGTTTGCTCGTGACTCCCGCGAGCGCTACCATCAACTGATGGGTAATTAGGCGCCTATCCAGCGCAAAACGTATAAAAGGGGAACATTATGTGCCTTGCCGTTCCCGGTAAAGTGGTCAAACGCGACGACGACCTTAAGGCGACCGTCGACATGATGGGCATCGAGCGCCCCGTTTCGCTGCGCCTCGTGCCGACGGCACAGGTAGGCGACTATATTCTCGTGCACGCCGGCTTTGGCATTCAGATCGTCGACGAGCAGGAAGCCCAAGAGACACTCGAACTCGTCAATACCATGGCCGAGCTGGCCGAAGAGGACCAGCTCGCCACCAACCCGGCCGAGGCATACTAGTGGCGGCGGCGCAGCCGGTTCGCTCCGGTATCGACTTTTCGGCATTTCGCGACCCCAAGCTGGCTCGCGAGCTCATTGATCGTATTCACGAGCTTGTCGGCAACCGCAGCATCAACCTTATGGAAGTCTGCGGTACGCATACCGTGAGCATTGGCCGCTATGGCTTTCGCTCCATTATGCCGACGGGACTCAAACTGCTAAGCGGCCCGGGATGCCCCGTTTGCGTCACCGCCAACCGCGACATCGATCACGCAATTGCGCTTTCCAACATGGACGGCGCCATCATCACCACCTTTGGCGACATGATGCGCGTGCCCGGATCGTCCACCTCGCTTGCCGCGCAAAAGGCGGCGGGGCGCGACATCCGCATCGTCTACTCTCCGCTCGACGCACTCGACATTGCCGAGCAAAATCCCGAACGCCCGGTCATCTTTATGGGCGTCGGCTTTGAGACCACAACGCCCACCATTGCCGCCGCTATCCTGGAGGCCGACGCGCGCGGGCTCCAGAACTTCTCGGTCTACTGTGCTCACAAGACCACGCCGCCGGCGCTGCGTGCGATCTCCAACGACCCCGAGACGACCATCGACGGCTTTATCCTGCCTGGTCACGTCGCTACCATCACGGGCCTGGCACCCTTTAGGTTTTTGGTCGATGAGTTCGAGACCCCCGGCGTGGTCACGGGATTTGAGCCGGTCGATATCTTGCAGGGCATCAGCATGCTAGTCCAGATGGTTGTCGAGCACAGGCCCGCAATCGACAACGCCTACCGCCGTGGCGTCAACGCTGACGGCAACCCCGTGGCACGCCAGCTGGTCGAGCAGGTGTTTGAGCCGTGCGACACCACGTGGCGCGGGCTGGGACCGATTGCCAACTCGGGTCTTTCCATCCGACCCGAATTCGCGCGCTTTGATGCCGGCGCCCGCTTTGACGTGCCCATTGAGGCGACGGTCGAGCCGCGCGGGTGCCGCTGCGGCGACGTGCTGCGCGGTGCCATCACGCCGAGCGACTGCCCATTGTTTGGCCGCACCTGCACGCCCGAGCACCCCGTCGGCCCGTGCATGGTGAGCTCCGAAGGCAGCTGCGCGGCGTACTACCGCTACCGCGACTAACCCGGACGCGCCCGCATGCTGACACCACCCACGATTGGAGTTTTCGATATGTCCCGTACTGCCACCGATAGCACTGTCCTGCTGGGCCACGGCTCCGGCGGCCAGATGATGAAGCGCATTATCGATGAGGTCTTTCTGGATGCCTTTGGGTCGCCCGAGCTGCTTGCGGGCAACGATGCTGGTGTCGCCGCGCTGCCCGCAAGCGAGCGAATCGCCATGTCGACCGACAGCTTTGTGGTAACGCCGCAGTTCTTCCCCGGCGGCAATATCGGCCGCCTCGCCGTATGCGGAACCGTCAACGACGTCGCGACCTCGGGCGCTAACGTGCGCTACCTCTCATGCGGCTTTATCCTCGAAGAGGGCTATCCCATGGACAAGCTGCGCCAGATTGTGCAGACCATGGCCGAAACGGCACATGAGGCAGGCGTGAAGATTATCACCGGCGACACCAAGGTGGTCGAGCGTGGCGGTGCCGACGGCGTCTACATCAATACCGCTGGCGTAGGCGAGGTGCCCGCAGGCGTGACACTCAGCGGTGCCAACTGCCGGCCCGGCGACGTCATCCTGGTGTCGGGCACACTGGGAGACCACGGCATCGCCATCATGAGCCAACGCGAGGGCCTAGCGTTTTCGAGCACCATCGAAAGCGATGCCGCGCCGCTCAACCACCTGATTGCCGACGTTCTGGCCGCAGCGCCCGGCACGCGTTGCTTTCGCGACCCCACGCGCGGTGGCCTGGCGTCCACACTCAACGAGTTTGCCCAGGCCAGCGGTGTTGCCATGGAGGTCGACGAGGATGCCGTGCCCGTGCGTCCCGACGTGCAAGCCGCCTGCGAGATGCTCGGCTACGATGTGCTACAGGTGGCAAACGAGGGCAAGATGGTCGCCGTGGTGCCGGCCGAGCAAGCCGATGCCGCGTTGAGCGCCATGCGCGCCGCCCGCTACGGCGAGAATGCCGCCATCATCGGTCGCGTGCTGCCGCTTGCCGAGGGTGCCCGTCCCGCCGTGCGCGTGCGCACCGGCTGGGGCTCGACCCGCATCCTCGACATGCTCGTGGGAGAGCAGCTGCCGAGAATTTGCTAGGGCGGAATTGCACAGCTGGCGCGATATGGCCTGATAACCCTGGAGATGTTCAGATTCCAGCCACGCCAGACACGTAAGCCCAGTATTATGAGGTGCGTTTTAAACCCAATGACGGGAGCTTTCATGGCAGCAGCTTTTTCCACCGTGATCTTTGACCTTGACGGCACCATCCTCAACACGCTCGAGGACCTGGCGGCCGCCGGCAACCACACCTGCGAGATGCACGGCTGGCCCACGTTTGCCGTGGACGAGTACCGCTACAAGGTGGGAAACGGCATGCTTAAGCTGGTCGAGCGCTTTATGCCCGCCGAGTACGCGGGCGACGGCCGTATGTTTGAGCAGACGCTTGCCGAGTTTAGGGCCTATTACGGCGAGCACAAGGAGGACCACACCTCGCCCTACGCCGGCACGATTGAGATGCTCGACCGTCTGCGCACAGCGGGCGTTCAGCTTGCCGTGCTCACCAACAAGGATCATATTTCGGCAGCCCCGCTTATCGAGAAATACTTTGGCCCCGATCGCTTTGCGCTGGTACAGGGCCGTGTGGGCGCATTTCCGCCCAAGCCCGAGGCACCCGTCACGTTGCATGTGATGAAAGAGCTGGGCGCCGATCCGGCAACCACGCTCTATGTGGGCGATTCGAATGTCGATGTTCTGACCGGCCACAACGCCGGCCTTAAGAGCGCGGGCGTCAGCTGGGGCTTCCGCGGCCGCGCAGAGCTGGAAGCCAAATACCCTTGTAGGTGCAGACTGGAAAACATTCAACCAGATAACAGCAGGTAGAACGATAGATCAGACATATAAAGG
>ENA-UEPQ01001143-UEPQ01001143.1-human-gut-metagenome-genome-assembly--contig:-NODE-1143-length-12018-cov-4.405494_pt1 | contig 12018 bp, 8 predicted proteins | sample MGYA00242903_ERZ507922 | MGnify/ENA primary metagenome ERZ507922 (study PRJEB26167, sample SAMN06115483) | human gut metagenome | host: Homo sapiens | place: China:Sichuan | collected 2014-10-16... | reverse complement strand
GAGGCTTCTGCCCGGCGGCGCGGAATGTAAGGTTCATCGCGAGTTCCGCACGAGCCGGAGAGCACTTAATGTGCTCTCCGTGCGAGCAGGACTGTCCGAGCAGGGAACCTTACGTTTCGCGCCGCCGGGCAGACGAACCAGTTAAGACGTGTCGCTACTTGATCTTGGTCGTGCCCGGCGCCAGGTTGGGGTCGGTCTCGTTGGCCTCGGTCTGGAAGTGCTCCGTATAGACGTTCTTGCCGTCGCGGAACATCTCGTAGTACTGCATCTTGGCGTAATCCTCGCGCGCCTTGGTGGCGGCTGCGGCAGCGGCGTCGTCACCGGTGACGTTGGAGGAGAGCGCCCAGCGCAGGCTGGCGTCCTCGTAGCCCACCGAGTTGATGGCGGGCAGCGACTCGCGCAGCGTCATGTGCGCTTTCTGGTAGTCGGTCAGCGGGGCGCCAATCAACTGCATAAGCTGCGTGGACAGGTAGTTGGTGGACAGGTCGTCGACCTCGCTTGTCTGGTCGCAGCCGGCAACGTCGTAGTTGGCCCAGATGATGTAGTCGGTCTGCCACAGACGCTCCTGGTGCGTGGCGTCGTCCTCGTTGGTAAACCACTTGTCATTGAACTTGGACGGGAAGAACGGCTGGTGGTCGCCCCAGAACACCACGACCACCTTGCGGTCGAGCTTGCTTAAGGCGTTAAGGAAGTAGCGCAGCGCCTGGTCGGACTGCTCGATGCACGAGACATACTCGTCGACATCGGAGAGCGTGCCGTCCTCGACGGTCTTGGCGTCCAGGTCGGTCGTGTCGATGTTCAGGTGCATCTGCTTGTCGACCGGCAGCAGGCCCGTGTCGTAGCCCGAGTGGTTCTGCATGGTCACGTCGAAGATAAACTGCGGATCGGCGTTCTGGTCGAGCAGCTCAAGAATCTTGTCGTAGGTAGCCTGGTCGGTCACCATGCCGCGCAGGGTATCGGCTCCCTGGAAGTCGTTGATGGACAGGAACTGGTCAAAGCCAAAGTCCTTGTAGACGTTCTCGCGGTTCCAGTTGGTTGCGTGGTTGGGGTGCATGGCCGTGGTGGAATATCCGAGCGATTTGAACTGCTCTGCCAGGTTCCCGGTCGTCTCCATGTTGTAGATGGTGTAGGGGTACACGCCCGAACCCAGGTTGGCCATGGAGTTGCCGGTCATAAACTCAAACTCGGTATTGGCCGTGCCGCCGCCGTAGGCGCTCACATAGAGCTTGCCGCGGCTGAGGCAGTTGGACAGGTTCTTAAAGTACTGCGGGCCCTCGTAGCCGGCGCGCATGTTCTGGTAGATGGACAGGTCCGAGAAGGTCTCGTTCATGATGGCGATGACCGTGGGCTTCTCGCTGTCGAATTGCTCCTTTGCGGCGGCGCGCTCGTCGCTCTTGGCCGCGTCGGACTTGTCGTAGGCCTTGGCGTACTTTTTGAGCGTGGCCTTGGCATCGTCGACGGAGTAGTCGGCGGGTTTGGGCGGCTTGATGGACTGTGCTGCACTAATAAAGGCAGGCAGATAGCCCTCGCGCCAGTAGCTCTCGAGCGGACGCCAGGTGTAGACGGTGATGCCGAGGGTGTTGTAGTAGTCGATAAGCGTGACATGCGCGGTCACGCCGCCCAGGCACAGCACCGCCACGAGCAGGTTGATGAGCAGCATGCGCTTGGCGTTGACGGCACCCTTCTGACGGTGCGGTGCCACCAGGCCGGCGTACTCGCACAGCAGCATGGCGATGGCGGTAAAGCCCATGGACAGCACGCAGAACAACGAGATGGAGAAGGTGTAGCCGGTGCCGGCGACTGCGGCGGCGGTGGAGATGGCCGAAAGGTCGCCCGGCTGGATGGGCATGGATTTAAACGTGATGACGAAGAACTCGGCAATGCCCAGGACAAAGAGGGCAAAGGCCAGGACCGCGGGAGCTGCGCCGTGGCGCTGGAACAGGAAGAACAGGCCGACCATGAGCGTGGTGATGATGGCCCACTCGAGCAGGATGCACAGGGGGTAGACCCAGGTAAAGTCGTGGTTGGACGAGACCTCCATGCCCAGCAGCGCAAAGACGCCGGCGAGCAGCAGGCACAGGACGGCGGCGACGAGCGGTTTGCCCACAAAGGCGCCGCGCAGGCGGGCGAGCTTGCCAGTGGGGGCGGGAGCGTCGGCCGAGGCGAACGCAAAGACGCGCGGGGCGATGCGGTCGCGGGCGATGCTGGCCCAAGCGCATCCGGTGAGAATGGCGTTGGTCAGGATGAGCATCACAAAGGCGAGCGGCTCGTTTTGAGCGACGAGGCCAATGGCGCCCCAAATGGTCAAAAAGAGCTGGAACAGGCCGAAGGCGACGCTCCACCCAAGAGCGCTTTTGGCAACGGTGCCCGACTTTGCGCAAATGGCCTTGGCCTCGCGCAAGACAAGGTAGACGGTCGCCGCAAGACCGACGAGCGAGATGGCGGCAGCGAACATGCTGAGACTCCTCACAAACTAAAACCTACGAAAGCGGGGATTTACCCGATTGTTACCAAGATATGCGCAGCGATTGGTGGCTGCGCACAACAACCAGCCATATTAACGCGCGCGTGTGGCGGTGTGGCGCAATGTAGTGGCGACCTGCGCGATAATGGACGGGAATTACACGGAAACGTAAAGGCTTCTTAAAGAAATGGCGAGGGTAGGGCGATGAGCGAGCAGGTTTGCGAGGCGGACATGGGCGGCGACGGAGCTGCGGGCGTGGATACGTACGGCTATCCGGTCGAGACTACGGGCAACGCGGTACTGGACATTTTGGAGCACCGTTCGTCCACGCGCGCTTTTGCGCGCGATGACAACGACCGTCCCGTGGCGGTGACCGACGAGCAGCGGGCGGCGATCTTGCATGCGGCGAGTCGCGCACCGTCGGCGGGCGCCATGATGATGTATTCCATCGTGAGCATTCGCGAGCAGGCTACGCTGGATCGTCTGGCCGACCTGTGCGATCACCAGCCCATGATCGCCAAGGCGCCCTGGGCACTAATATTTGTGGTCGATTATGCCAAGTGGATCGATCTGTTTGAGCACGTGGGCTGCTTTGAGCCCGAGTTTGTCGAGCGTACGGGCAAGGCGCCCCGCCGCGCGCCGGGTTTGGGCGACTTTGCCATCGCGGCCCAGGACGCCGTGATCGCCGCGCAAAACGCCGTGGTTGCCGCCGAGGCTCTGGGCTTGGGGAGCTGCTATATCGGTGATATCGTCGAGAATGCCGAGGAAATGGCCGAGCTGCTGGATCTGCCTCCGTATACCATGCCGCTGTCGATGCTCATCATCGGCACGCCCCGCAAGGAGCGCCCGGCTATTGCGCATCCCGTGGTGAACCTGGTGCACGAGGAGCGCTACTGCCGCGCCGGCGCCACGACCATGGACGCGCAGGTGGCCGAGATGGACGCGATGTTCCGTCCGCATGCCCGCGAGGTAGGCGAGCGCGTGGTGGATATCTACACCCGCAAGCACACGAGCCCCTTTATGGCCGAGATGAGCCGCTCCATGGAGTGGTGGTTCAAAAACTGGCTCGGCAAGTAACGAATGCGGTGATGTGACAAAGGGACAGTCCCTTTGTCACATTCCATATCGCCGAGGTGGCCTAAAGGCCGTATAAATGTTTATTTAGCTGGGAAAACAGTGCATTAAAACATGGGCCGATTGCCTATAATCCCTTCGAACATTAAAGTTGGGAGGAAACCGGCTTATGGAACAAAAGGCCAAGGAGGCAGCCTCGCACGCTGCGATTCCTGTGAGCATCTCGGCGATGCTCGTCACGCTGGGCGTGGTGTACGGCGACATCGGCACCAGCCCCATGTATGTAACCAAGGCGCTCGTTGCCGGCAACGGCGGCATCGGAAGCGTGACGGAGGAGTTCGTGCTCGGCGCGCTCTCTCTTGTCGTGTGGACGGTCACGCTGCTGACCACCATCAAGTACGTGCTCATCTCACTGCGCGCCGACAACCACGGCGAGGGCGGTATCTTTGCCCTGTACAGCCTGGTCAAGCGTTGCGGCAAGTGGCTTATCATCCCCGCCATGCTGGGTGGCGCCGCGCTGCTCGCCGACGGCATCCTGACGCCGGCCGTTACCGTTACCACGGCCATCGAGGGCCTGCGCACCATCCCGGCGGTCCATGCCGTGCTGGGCGATGACCAGGGCCGCGTCGTCGCCATTACGCTCGCCATCATCATCGCGCTCTTCTTGGTGCAGCGCATCGGTACGGCCAAGATCGGTCACGCCTTTGGCCCCATCATGACGCTGTGGTTCCTGTTCCTGGGCGGCACGGGTCTGTTCTTTGTCTTCCAGCATCCCGCCGTGCTGCTGTGCCTCAACCCGGTGCGCGGCATCGTCTTTTTGCTGAGCCCCAACAACCACGCGGGCATCATGATCCTGGGCAGCTGCTTCCTCGCCACCACCGGTGCTGAGGCGCTCTACTCCGACATGGGCCACGTGGGCCGCGGCAACATCTACGCCACCTGGCCGTTCGTTAAGTGCTGCCTGCTGCTTTCCTATATGGGCCAGGGCGCTTGGCTTATGAACAACGCTGCCAACCCCGAGCTCATGGGCATTGCCGACCTCAACCCGTTCTACCAGATGCTCGCCCCGGGCCTGCGCCCGTTTGCCGTCGGCCTTTCCACCGTTGCGGCCATCATCGCCTCGCAGGCGCTCATCACCGGCGCGTTTTCGCTGGTGTCCGAGGCCAGCCGCCTGGACCTTATGCCGCACATGCAGGTCTTCTACCCTGCCGAGACCAAGGGCCAGCTCTACATCCCCATGGTCAACAACGTCATGCTTGTCGGTTGCGTCATCGTGGTGCTGCTGTTCCAGAACTCGGCGCATATGGAAGCCGCCTACGGCCTTGCCATTACGCTGACTATGATGTGCACCACGCTGCTGCTCTTCTTCTACCTGCACGAGGAGCGCAAGCTCAAGGTTGCTCCGTGGATCTTCGCGGCCTTCTTCCTTTTGCTCGAAGGCTTCTTCTTCGTGAGCTCGCTCACCAAGTTCTTCCACGGCGGCTACTTCACCATCCTCATGGCTGCACTCATCATGGGCATTATGGTGTGCTGGTACAACGGCACGGCGGTCGAGCAGCGCCAGTTTACGCTGCTGCCGCTGCGTAGCTACCTGCCGCAGCTCAAGCGTCTGCGCGACGACGACCGTTACGAGCGCATGAGCGACAACATCGTGTACCTGACCAAGGACACCCATACCGACTACATCGACCGCGATATTGTCTATTCGATCTTGGACAAGCATCCCAAGCGCGCTCGCGCCTGGTGGTTCGTGAATGTCGAGACCATGGACGAGCCGCATACCTTTGCCTATTCGGTCGAGACGTTCGGCACCGACTACGTGTTCCGTGTGCATCTGTACCTGGGCTACAAGATCAACCAGCGCGTCAATGCCTACCTGCGTCAGGTCGTTCAGGACCTGGCTGCCACCGGCGAGCTGCCGGCGCAGACGCATGACTACTCGGTCTACAAGGATCCGGGCAACATCGGTACGTTCAAATTCGTCCTGATCCGTAAGCTTCTGGCGCCCGAAAGCGACGTGGAGCCCAGCGAGCGCACGGCCATCACGCTCAAGTACATCATCCGCCGCGCCGCCGGCACGCCCGCGCGTTGGTACGGCCTGGAGAACTCCAACGTGAGCTTTGAGTACGTGCCGCTGTTCACCAAGTTCAAGGCCGTGAATAAGATGCAGCGCCTGGCCCCCAACGAGCGGCCGTAGGCGCCGACAGGCTGCATGGAGTTGGTTTTCGATGGACAAGATTGAGGCCGGGGAGGCAAACATGGATACAAAGGCGCTCGATGGCCGCGAGGCGGTGGTCGAAATGGTGCGTGAGGCGCGCGCCGACGCCGCCGAAGATCGGTTCTTTACGAATCGTGCCAACATGGACATGGCCGACCGCGTGATCTCGATCGTGGCACTGGTATTTGGAGCGGTGTGCGTATGTGCCCTGCTCGCGCACGTACTGTTTGTCTAGCGACCGCCGGTTGCAAAGGCTATACACTTGGAACCACCACAAGGGAAACCACCACAAAGGTGCCTGTCCCTTTGTGGTGGTTTTTGTTTTTGAGAGAGGGGCGGGGGCTGATGGACGTCCGTACGGACGGCGATATTGCCGATAGCTTTTGGTGGCGGCGCACAACGCTGACGCGCCGCACTCCTCTGTATGACGCCTGCGTATCGGCGGGGCTGCTGGTCGCAGCGACGATTGTGGGCGCGCTGCTCGACCATCCGGGTCTCGCGCCGAGCATCATGATCGTCTATGTGTTCGCCGTTCAGCTGTGCGCATTCTTTACCTGGAGTCGCCTGTATTGCTTGCTGAGCTCGGCTGCCGCCGTGGCGCTCTACAACTTCTTGTTTGTCGACCCGCGCTACTCGCTGTCGCTTATCGACCGCGTCTATCCCGGCATGTTCTTCATCATGTTCGTGGTCTCGCTTGTGTCGAGCTCGATTGCGTTGGCCCTGCGCCGCGCCTTGGCACAGGCTGCCGCTAGCGACCGCCGCACGCATATGGTGCTCGAGACCAACCGCATGCTGCAGCGGTGTGCCGATCAGCAGCAGATTGTGCATGCAATGGCAACGCAGCTGGCGCGTCTTTCGGGCTGTCCGGTCGTATGGTACAGCGCCGACGCCGACGATGATGACCTGCTGCCGCGTGCGACGTACACGGCCGTGGGCGATGCCGCGCCGGTGCATGAACTGGCGCCGCAGATGCCGCCGCGGCTCTCGGCGTCCGCCTATGTGGGGACGCCGCTCGACGCCACGTTTGGCGGCTCGGCATTTTATGGCATCTACCTGACGGTGCGCACAGGTGACGGCTTCGTGCGCTCGGGCGACCCCGCCTCGGTGGTGGGCGTGCTGGCTATCGTTGCCGAGCCCGACGTGCTGACGCACGAGGAGCGGACACTTGCCGATGCCATCGTGAGCGAAGGCGAGCTGGCGCTCGACCGCGCCCGCGCCATGGAGGCCCGCGAGGAGGCGGCGGTGCTCGCCAAAAACGAGCAGCTGCGCGCCAACCTGCTGCGCTCCATCTCGCACGACCTGCGCACGCCGCTCACCAGTATTTCGGGCAATGCCGATGTGCTGCTCGACCAGGGCTCGACCGGCACCGCCGTGCTCGATAGCCAGACGCGCCGCGGCATGCTTCTGTCCATTCGCTCGGATGCGCAATGGCTCAACGCCACCGTCGAGAACCTGCTCGCCATCACCAAGCTCGAGGGCGGCGGTATGCGCCTGTCGACCACGCTCGAGCTCATGGACGATATCGTCGAGGAGGCGCTGCGCCACGTGAACCCTGCCGTGCGCGAGCACGACCTTAAGGTGGTGGCGTGCGATGAGCCGGCGCTTGTCAACGTCGACGCGCGCCTGATGGTGCAGCTGGTGGTCAATCTGGTGAACAACGCCATCGCCTATACGCCTGCGGGCTCGCATATCGTAATCTCGATTGGCGTCCATGATGGATGCGTGGCGTGCTCGGTTGCTGATGATGGCCCGGGCATTGCGCCCGAGGACCGCGAGCGAATCTTTGAGTCGTTCTACACCGCCAACCATGGCCTGGCCGACAGCTGCCGCAGTGTGGGCTTGGGGCTTTCGCTCTGCCGCTCCATTGCGCTGGCACATGGCGGTAGCATAGAGGTTACCGCGGCGGACCCTCACGGTTCGGTCTTTACGATTGAGCTTCCCGCCGCCGACGTTTCGTTTGATAAGGAGTAGCGCTGTGCCGAACTCTGCCGTGAAACCGCTCATCTTGGTCGTTGAGGACGATCCCGCCGTCCGCAACCTTATCGTCGCCGCGCTCGAGGCGCACGGTTTGCGCCATATGGCTGTGGAGACCGCCCACGCCGCCATCGCCGCCGCTTCGTCGCAGGCGCCGAGCATTGTGCTGCTCGATCTGGGCCTGCCCGATATGGACGGCGTCAAGGTGGTGGAGTCGGTGCGCGCGTGGTCGGGCATGCCGATCATCGTGGTTTCGGCGCGCAGCGAGGACGCGGACAAGATCCGAGCGCTCGATGCCGGCGCCGATGACTACCTGACTAAGCCGTTTTCGGTCGAGGAGCTGCTCGCGCGCATTCGCACCACGCTCAGGCGCCTTTCGTATGCGCAGGCGGGCGGTGTTGTCTCCGAGGGCTCGTTCGATACCGGCGAGTTGCATATCGATTTTGATGCCGGCATCGCCACGATGGATGGCGAGGAACTGCATCTGACGCCGATCGAGTACAAGCTCTTGTGCCTGCTGGCACACAACGCCGACAAGGTGCTGACGCACCAGTTTATCTTGCACGAGATCTGGGGTACGGCGACCAAGAGCGACCTGGCGAGCCTGCGCGTCTTTATGGGCACGTTGCGTAAGAAGATCGAGTCCGACCCCGCGCATCCGCGTTACATCCAAACCCATGTAGGCATTGGCTACCGCCTAGTCACCCAAGGCTAGATCGCCAACCACCATCCCAATATGAGTTGCGGTGAAATACGGTCTAAATTTGCCTAATTCCAGGCAAAACAGTCCGTATTCCACCGCAACTTTGTTATCTGCCCTTAGGCTTGCTGGCGTAGAACTTCTTCTTTTTGGGCTTGCCGGCGGGGGAGGGTTTGCCGGCAAAGTTGGACTTGCCGTTGCCGGCCTGCGCGTGCGCGGGTACTGCCGCACGGGGCTTGCGGGCCTCGGGGTTGCGCAGCTCCTCGGTTCGCTCGGCAATTTCCTCGGCGCTAAAGCCGACCTCGGCCATGGCGTCCTCGATGGGCAGGCGGCGCACGATATAGCAATGGTGCACCTTCTGGTTGCGTGCGAAGTCCTCGGGGATGGTCTGCGCCGTTATGTCCTGTAGCACCACGCCCGCGCGTGCGAGCTTGCGTGTCTCGGGGCGGAAGCCTCGCAGGTTGCAGCTAAAGATGGCATGGCCGCCCTGTGCGAGCAGGCGCGATACGCCGGCCAACAGCTCAACATGGTCGCGCTGGACATCCCAGGTGCGGCGGCCCATCTTGGACGAGTTCGAGAACGTGGGCGGGTCGACAAAAATCAGGTCCCAGCGGTTGCGCGTCTGGCGCTGGTCGCGAATCCAGGCGAGCACGTCGTCGCGCACAAAGTGATGCTGCGGACCCACAAAGCCGTTCTGGCGCATGTTGCGCTCGGCCCAGTCCAGATAGGTGTTGGAGAGGTCGACCGTCACGGTCTCCTCGACGCCGCCATCGGCCGCGTAGCAGGTGGCGGTGCCGGTGTAGGCAAACAGGTTGAGGAAGCGACGCGCCTGCTTGGCGTGCTCGCGCACCAGGTTGCGGGTGACGCGGTGGTCCAAGAAAATGCCCACGTCCAGGTAGTCGTCAAAGTTGACGGCAAAGGTAAGGCCGCCCTCTTCGATGAGCGGGAGGCGACGGCGTGCGATATTGGCGCGCTCGCCCGATCCGCCCTTGCCGGCGCCCTGCTTGCCGTACTGCGAGCCGCCACGCGAACGCATGCGGGCCTTGGCGTGCACATGCTCGGCGGGAACATCTAGGATACGCGGTGCGATGGCCAGAATGTCGAGCATACGGGCCTGGGCCAGTGCGGGGTCGATGGTCTTAGGCGCGGCGTATTCGGCGATGACGAGCCATCGGCCCGGCGTCTGCGGACAGCCCTCGTACAGGTCGATGGCGGCAGAGTAGTCGGGCAGGTCGGCGTCGTAGACGCGGTAGCAGCTCACGCCCTCGCGTTTTGCCCACTTGCGACGCAGGCGGGCGTTCTTGCGCAGGCGGTTGGCGAACTGCCCGGACTCGGGGATGAGTACGGGCAGCGGCTTGCCGTCGCCCAGGTCGAGCGTGGCGGCAGGCTCGGGCATGGCGGAAGCGGTGGCTTTGTCGTTGACGTCGTTGGCATTCGCAACCTCGGCCTCGGCATCCGCACTGGTCGCAGCCTCAAACGCTGCGGCGGCGTGGTCGAGAGAAGGCCAGACTTCGACGGTCGCCTCCTCGTTGTTGGGCATGACGGCAATCGAGCGCTCGGGCACGGCGTGGAGCGCGCGGGCCAGCAATCCGTCGCGGGTGAGCGCGGCGACCGGTGCCGAAGCGAGTTCGGGCGCGCGGCGCAGCTCGCCGACCAGCGTCATGGTGTCATGCATGAGCGAAAGCGGCGTCTCGGTCGTATCCGCGACGAGGACGGCACCGGCGACGGCGCCCGCGTGGTCCAGTACGGTGGCGGACTTGGCGGCGCAAAAATCGACAAAGCGCTTGTAGCCGGCACATTTAACCATGCGCTCAGCGGTCTTGCGGGCGGCGGGGTCAACATCCACGGCAACGATGCGCGCCTGGCGCTCGCGCGCTGCCGCCTCGCGCTCGCGCGCCTCGGCAAGCAGCTGCTCCCACAGGGCGGCGTCGTGCAGCTGCCAGCCCTCAAAGCCCCAGCGCTCGCGTGCGGCGCCCGGGGCGCGGTCGGTTAGGATATTCACTGCCTCCAGCAGCAGGCCGCCGCCGGCGCACGAGGCGTCGACCAGTGTGGGTAGAGCCTCGTTCTCGTAATCATCGGCCGTCAGCTCGCGCTCGCACAGTGCGGTCCAGCCGACCTGCGCCAACACCAGGGCGGCGTAGTCGGGGCGTAGCACGTGCGCGCCCTCGCCGGCGCGGGTCGCGGCGGGCGGCAGGCGCTTGAACAGCGGGTCGCCCGAAAGGTCCAGGCTTATGCTCGCACGGCGCTGACGCAGCGAAAGCAGCAGGTGAACATCGGGGTCGGCGGCATCGACATCGGCGCGACGGCCCGTGGTCTCGGCCAGACGGTCGCATAGCGCGTCCTTGGCGCGCAGGGCCGAGAAGCGCGTGTTGCGCAGCTGCTCGGTCACGCCGCGGGCGGTAATGGCGATGGTGGCGCCGGGGCGGACGATGCTCTCCCAGGCGATGTCGTAAACGCCGTCGTACAACTCATCGGCATCCTGCGCCTCAAAGCGCCCAAGCACCACAAACACGCGGCTGGCCAGGCGCGACCACAGGCAGGCGCGGTAGCCTTCTTCGAGCTCGCCCTCAAACGTAGCGCGGCCCTTCAGGCGGCGGACATGCGAAAGCCCGAGCCGCTTGAGCTCGTCGGCGAGTGCGGATTCAAAGCCCTCGGGGCAGCTTGCATAAAATTCCATGGGTGACCTCTCTGGTTGCGTCGCTCCATTATATGATGGATGCTTCGTTTGCCCTTATCCTCGAAAGGAACTCATATGATTGATGCGTGCCCCGATTCCGCCGTGCTCTTTTTTGACGTGGACGGCACGCTGACGTCGTTCGATCCCGACGATATGACCGATAAGGACTTCAATGCAGTCCATCCGTCGAAGGCTGTTGTCGATGCATTTGGTCGACTGCGCAATGCGGGTCACCGGGCATTTATCTGCACGGGTCGCCCCTTGTGGCTGATTGCCGATGGCCTGCGTGCACTGAACCCGGCGGGTATCGTTGCCATGGCGGGGGCGACGCTCGAGGTCGAGGGCCGCGTGGTGCATGAGGACTGCTTTGACGAGGACGTTATCGCGGAGCTCGCGCGTCGTATTACTGTGGCGGGCGGCGAGGCGTTGTTCGAGACGAACGGTGCCACCTATTCACTTGAGCCAGTTGGTGTCGAACAGTCATTTCTGCTAGGCGCCGGCGTGGTGCACGGCGTTGATCAGATGCGCGTCGATGGCCGCTTGCGCGTAGGCAAGGTGTGCATTAACGCGTGCGACCTGGCTCGCGTAGCCAACGATGATGGCTTTATCGATCGCGAGTTTGAGCTGTGCAACACCGGTGGCCAGAATCGCGAGCTGAGCCCCAAAGGCATCGACAAGGGCTTGGGCGTGGCGCGAGCGCTGGAGTATCTGGGCCGCACTGGCAATGCGCGCACCTTTGGCTTTGGCGATTCCGGCAACGACCTGGGCATGCTCGCCGCCGTCGAGACGGCCGTGGCCATGGGCAACGCCATGCCCGAGGTCAAGGCGCTCGCCGACTACGTGACCGACGATGTCGCACACGACGGTACCGTCACAGCGATGCAGCATTTTGGGTTGATTTAATAAATGGC
>ENA-UEPQ01001141-UEPQ01001141.1-human-gut-metagenome-genome-assembly--contig:-NODE-1141-length-12023-cov-3.629416_pt1 | contig 12023 bp, 8 predicted proteins | sample MGYA00242903_ERZ507922 | MGnify/ENA primary metagenome ERZ507922 (study PRJEB26167, sample SAMN06115483) | human gut metagenome | host: Homo sapiens | place: China:Sichuan | collected 2014-10-16... | reverse complement strand
AACAACGCCAACCGCGCTAACAGTATCAACCGCGCCAACAGCGTAGCTCCCCTGCTGGTGAGCAGCCGACAAGGATTGGTTCGAAAACGGTGATATCTTTGAAAACGCCACAGAACAAAGCTCCGAGACTGGTCAGCACTACGCGTTCCGGACGTTGCATGAATCCGACTTTACATTCAATTCCTAAGCCTTCGGCACGGGCACGCACGTAGCTTACCATCAGTGAGCCGATTAGTGCCACAAATGCAATGAGTGCATAAAGGAAATAATCTTTCATTGATAAATAGTAACAGATACCAAAGAAAGTCATCAATTCACTGTAACGGTCGAGTACTGAATCGTAAAGCGCACCGAACTTGGAACTCATGTTGCCTAGGCGAGCTACACGTCCGTCCATCATATCGAACAGTCCGGCAAACAAAATCACACCTCCTGCCCAGCCGATAATGGCCAAATCGTTCTGTCCGCCATATATGCCGGCATATACAAACATACCTGCCGCTACTACATTCAGGATAAATCCGGTAGTGGTGATAAAGTTAGGAGTGATTCCTATTTTAATCATTCCGCGTATCAGGGGATTGATAATCTTATAAATCAACTGTTGTAAATAATCTCTGTAATTCATCTGTTTAAATCTGTTTATAGCTATTTTTATCTAAATCTTCTGTTTTCTCAATCTGTATATATCTAATTCTTTCGTTTTCTCATCAGTCTTTTCAATCCGTTTTTCAGTTTCTTTTTCCGAACAAACTTCTTATATCTATATTCCGGTAAACAAAAAAGCGTTGCATATTATAGTTCCAGAACAGTGCCACGATGACTGCCACTACCACTTTAGGAATAATGAAAAAATCTCCGAAATACAGGCTAAGTGTGTTGCGTACCCAGGGAATCTTCGCTAATGATTCCGTCAGTGCATACGTGCCCCACGTGTTTAACCAAACGCTGCAAATCCATACAAGGATAAACTTTGCAGCGACATTCGTTTTCTTTCCTTTCGATTTAAAGGTCCATTTATAGTTGATAACACAATTGACGATTCCTCCATAAATAGCCCCCGCCAGGGTGGCATATACATAGTAGACATCAAACAGCCTGACCAGAAGAATCGTAACGAGAAAGTCTGCAATAGTTGCCATTTGAGCAGAAAGCTGCGCCCTCAAGAACATGAAGATGCCACCTTTCTGGGAAATCATCCGTGCAACTCTTTTCAGCCAATCACCCATCTTGCTCCCACTAACAAAATAAAACTATACACTCCCGCCAAAACGTCGTCCATCATCACACCTACTCCACCTTTCAGGCTTTCCATACGACGTATGCCCAACGGCTTGGCTATATCAAAGATGCGGAACAGGGCAAAAGCCGCAATCACGTACCAAAACCATTTATCATCATTGGGAACGGCCAACAACGGTATCCACACTCCCACCATCTCATCTACTACCACACGCGAAGGATCTTCTCCCCAATAAGTCTCCAGCTTATCGGCAGCCCAAATGCCGGCAAATGTAAATACAATCACCAAAGCGGCAGTCAGCCATAATACCCAAGAGAAAGGAAAGAGAAAATAAAGTGCAATCCAAATGATAGAAGCCAGTAACGCCCCAGCCGTGCCGGGAGCAAAAGGAGAAAAACCGGAGCCAAAGCCCGTGCCTATAAAAACAGGTAGAAAGGGAGGACGCTTCATTTATTACTAATTACTAATTACAAACTACGAGTCGGTTGTGTCACGAGTCCCCCAAACGAATGGGGAATTTGTACAATAAAAAAGTAAAAGTTGAGGTTGAGCATCCACCAGTCTTTATAGGATGGTAAATCTCAATCTCAACTTATTATTTGGGGTTACTGATTAAGCTAAGTAATCAGGTTCTTTTTCACCAATCATGTTACGCAATGTCTGTTTTACCATTCTCCATTGTGTAAACAAGTCGTGTTCGGGCTGATGTTCGAAATCGTGCATCGGACTCTTGCAGAAGAATGACAACCAAGTCTGGATGCCACACATGCCTGCACGCATTGCCAAGTCGCTGAACAACACAAGGTCAAGAGCGATAGGAGCTGCAAGGATAGAGTCGCGGCAAAGGAAGTTCACCTTGATTTCCATCGGGTAGCCCATCCATCCGAAGATGTCGATGTTGTCCCATGCTTCTTTGTTGTCTTTGCGGGGAGGATAGTAGTTGATACGTACTTTATGATAAACGTCTCCGTAGAGATCCGGATATTTTTCTGGTTCGAAGATAGTGTCGATTACAGACAGCTTGCTGACTTCTTTTGTCTTGAAGTTGTCCGGATCATCAAGCACTTCACCGTCGCGGTTACCGAGGATATTGGTAGAGAACCAACCGTTCACACCCAGCATACGGGTTTTGAACATCGGAGCCAATACGGTTTTCATCAGTGTCTGACCACTCTTGAAGTCTTTACCGGAGATAGGTACATTCTTTTGTTTAGAGAATTCCCACATAGCAGGAGTATCCACACACAAGTTAGGAGCACCCATTACGAACGGAGCGTCTTCTGCAATCGCAGCATACGCATAACACATACTCGGAGAAATCACGTCTGTATTGTTTTCCTTCATTGCTTTCTCTAAAGCAGCGAGTGACATGTGTTCGTCAGACAGCGGAATGTAAATTTCAGTACTTGCAGCCCAAAGCACCACTACGCGTTCGCAGTTGTTAGCAGCTTTGAAGTCGCGGATATCCTGACGAAGTTGTTCTACCATTTCCCAGCGGGTAGCGGCCTTCTTCACGTGTGTACCGTTCAGACGTTTTGCCCAGTTGTGATCGAAAGCAGCCGGCATCGGTTTGATAGCTTCCAACTCTTCTTTTACTCCATTCAGGTCTTTTTCTTTCAAAACCTCGGCGTACATAGCAGCTTCGTATGCGTTGTCCGGGAAAATATCCCATCCTCCGAAAACAATGTCTTCCAAATTCGTCAAGGGCACAACGTCCTTGATGAGTTTTTCTTCGTTGTTCTCCATGCGCATTGTGGCTAACTGTGTAATAGATCCTATCGGTTTTGCCAGTCCCTTGCGAGAGGCTAGTGTACCTACAATCATTGTGGTGGCAACCGCACCACCTACTCCAACTACCAACACGCCAAGACGTCCAGTAGCGGGTTTAATTTCTTGTTTCATTTCTATTCTATTAAAATTAAACTAAAATTGATGCAAAAATAAGATTAATTAATTACTAATACGGTCTTTATTTGTCATATAAACATTGCAATTAGCAGGATTTAACTTTTAAAAGGTCATGTGGAGACTTATTCTCAAGCCTGATCTGTCAATCCCGGGCGAATCACGATAAGTGAGCCTCCAGATATAGTCCAAACGTAACACCTTGAAAATGTTTTCGATACCGACACCCGCCTCCACATAAGGTGTTTTTCCCATTGTTTGTGTGTTCTCTATCGGAAAAGCGAACAAACCGTCACTCAAAGCCGGGTTGTTTTTATCGCTCAAATGTCCATATAATCCACGACAGGAAACTATTTCTCTCCATTTAAGTTTTTTCAACAACGGTACCCGGTTGAACAGCCATCCGTTGAGGAAATAAGTAACATCCCACGAGAAATACTCATCGTTCATAAACTCCATCGCATTCATCAACGAGTAAGATTCCGGTTGGATGGTATAAGAAAGGTTGGCATTAGGCATGATAAGCAGCGGGAAAGGTACTTTATCCCACACTTTACCTGCTTTTAGTATAACGTCCGTATAGCCGAACGCGGAAAACCAGAAGCGTTTCTGAATACCGGCTTCGGTATGATTGTAGGTGTAATCGCTGCCCAACACTCCTTTTCCGGCAATGGTATGAGACAAGGTAAACACCGGTGCATCCAACGATACGGGAAAACGGTTCCATTGGGTCTGGAAGAATTTCTCGTTCGGAGCATAACGCAGTTTCAACTCTGCTGCACTGACAGAGAAATCTTTTACCGGGGTGTAGGTATCTCCTTCTTTCTTTAAAAAAGGAATCAGGTAGGAGGACTCATCTTTCCGTGTACGCGCTGTCAACTGGAAAGAAAAGCCAGAATAAAACTCATTGGTATAGGTCATCTCCGCCTGCCGGAAATAGCCGATACGGTCGTCCTTCTCACGTTTCAAGGCCAGGAACACATTGTCTTTGCTTGTATACAGGTAATTTTGTCCATACTGGTTCACATCTGATTCGTAACGCAATTTCAATGAATGGATGGGAAATTCATTGGCGTATTCTTTCTTCTTCTTGAAAGAATATTCCAGTTCCGCCAATCCTTTCACTCTTTCATCTTTAAACCCGTAAGCCACATATCCTTTGCCAAACAGGTGCGGATTGAGCCAGGCGGTAGTCATACCTCCGGCACGGATACGGGGACCTTCCAATGTGTTACCGCTGATAGTGGCATTCATCGGGCCGATATAGAAAAGTGGCGCTTCTTTGGAGGTGGGAATATATCCCGTAAAGAGAATGGAAAGCACTTTTTCCGTCCAGTAATATACCGGATAACTGCGTAATTGTGTCATCAGGCGGTCTACCGAGTTTTCCTGCTGGGAGATGGCGGCTTGCGGACGATTCTCTGCCCAGAATGTTTCGGGACGCGACAGGGCTTCCGTCTCTTCAATAATACGTTCGGGTTTGGTGAAGACTTTGTCGGCTTCGGCAGTCGGCGTAAAGGTGTAGTTGCTGTAATCCGCTACCCGGCGAGCAAAAATACCGTCCTGTCCTTCAGTCAGTTTAAACTCAACAGTGATACTTTCATGATCGAGCAGGCGTGTGCCGTCTTCGGCACGCTTAAATTCCTGTTCGAGCAACATGTAGTCTACAAAGTTCAGGTTTATCTTTTTGGGAAAGTTGAATACGGCACGTTTAACAAAGTAGGTAGAGTCGAGCGTCACATACAGGTGTCCGTTGAAACCGAAAGACTCGGAATTAAAAGGTGTGAAAGCAAGGTCTGCACAAGGCTCTCCGGCAATCTGCAACGTGTCCATCAGGTAATATTTATAAAAGCCTGTGCCGATACGGGACAAGGGACTGACAAACTTATTCGTAAACAGGGAAATGTTGTTTTCGTAGATATCGACGTCTTTAAAGACTTCATTGATGGCTGCCTGCATCCCTTGTTTAGAAAGAAACTCATCGACACCGGCCTGTTTGCGTCCTTTCACCCATTGCTTCTCGGAACGGGGAGATTTCCGGTAATAGTCTGTGGCAAGCAGTTCACGGGCAGATACCGTCAGAATCGGTTTACCGGTAACGGCAGAAGTATCTACATATTCCGTCAGGAAATCAAATTTACGATATAGCCATTTTTTCTGTTTCTCTTCATCGAAGTTATTCAACGCAAAGGTGGTCTTTTCATAACGTTCGCGTTGCCAGAAGTCTTTCTCGTAGGGAGAGTAGTTGTCACGGCTTTCAATCATACGGCGGACAAATTCTACGGCGGGATTATCTTTCTTCCGGTAGTGCTCACGTTTGGGTTTGACTACCACTTCACCAAGCGCGTATTCGGTAGGCGCAAGTGCTACTTTATAGGATGCATTACGGGCAGGGCGAATGGTGCGGACATAGTCATTATATCCGATTACAGAGATTACAAGTACTGCTTCGGAGCGGTGGGTTTTGAAGTAAAAGCGTCCGTCGCTTCCGGTAGTAGTTCCTTCGGTCGTGTCTTTTAAGCGTACAGATGCATAAGGCAAAGGTTCTTTGGTCAGAGAATCAGTCACCACCCCTTGTACCACATACTGCGCACTGAGCGGAATACTGATAGCCAATAAAAGAAAGAGCGTCAATGTGCCTTTTTTCATTAATCTCATACCTTAAATCCTATTGAATTGAGCGGGGCAAAGGTAGGAGTGATTTCAAGACAAAAAAAGGTCTATTTGACGGAAGAAATGTTCTTATTTGACACAATTAGGGGAAAGTAATACGAAATCGGGTCAGTCCGTCGGCATAGGTTCGCAAAGAGAATGTGCACCCATGACGCATCAGTACTTCGCGAATAAAGATAAGTCCGATTCCCTGACCGTTCGGTTTGGTAGAGAAGAAAGGACTGAACAGTTTAGCTTCTGTTTCTTTGCTGATTCCCTGACCGTTATCTATCACTTCAACAGTGGCCGGAGCGAGGGTGCGGACTATTATTTCCCCATCGGCTTCAATGCTTTCCGCTGCATTTTTGATGATATTTACGAGTACTTGCTCAAACAAAGCGGCATCCAGCATCACATCTTTCAGACTTTCGTCTATTTCCATGCGGAGTGTAATGCGACGGTCATTACACATTCCTTCCATAAACCGCTTGCAGGTGAAAACCAAATCATTCAGATTGACAGAAGAGAGTGTCGGTTCGGGGATTTTCACCACATCGGCAAAACGGGTGATGAAACGACTCATCGAGAAACAACGGTCGGTACATACACGCATCACGTCGCAGATGTCTTCCATTCCTTCTTCGCTGGAAAGGGCTTGTTCTACCGTATCCAGTGTGGAAGTAATGCCGGCAGTCGTGTTGTTCACTTCGTGGGCAATCATGCGGATCACTTTCTCGTATGCTTTCTTTTCCGCTTTCATCACTTCGTCGGTGAGGGTTTCTACCAAGTAGAAGGGATGCTGAAATCCACGATCAATGAAAGAAGAATGAGTACACCGGTAGATATTCGAGTCGTTCAGACGGACGGTTACCTTCTCTCCTTTCGGGAGGTTAGCCAATTCCACCGCTAACGGAGAATCAATCTCTTTCATCTTCTTGCCTTGTGCGTCTTCCAAACGAACACCCAGCATTTTCAAAGCCATCGGATTCAATTCCGAAAGGTCTTCATCAAGGGAAGTTATAATCACTCCCATCGGAGAAGCTTTAATCAGCAAATCAAGAAAATTATTCTGTTCACGCAGGCGGAGACGTTCATTCTTGAGTTGTTCCATCATGCGGTTGAAGATATTCACCACACGATCGGCCTCATATTGGCCTACGGGACTAAGACGGCTACTGAAATCTTGCTCACGCAACAGTTCCATACCGCTTCCGATTGTATTCAACGGCTTCACAATCTTACGATAGAAAAAGGTCAGATAAATGAGGATGAAAAGTATCAGCCCCTCCCCTATGTAGAAAAAGATTGTATTCAGTTGACTGGAAAGGAACAGCAATACACTACCTAATGCCAGCAGCAGAAAGACTAGTATGTAAAAGAATCCTTTTATACGCACGTTATCTGTGGTTAACGGTTAATCTTAATATTATTAGGCACGTGCCTAAATTTATCACATTGTTATATTATATTTTTCGAGACGGCGATAGAGTGCTGCACGGCTGATACCCAATGCCGTAGCTACCTGACTCAAATTTCCTTTGTAACGGTCCAACGCCTGGAGAATGGTCTGGCGTTCTATTTCATCCAAAGTCATACCAGCCAGAGCTGCGCCTTCGGTCACTCTTGCGTCATCGTGGCGAATATACTGCGCATCAAAATCGGAAGCATCAAGCAGCGGTTTACCACTTACCAGAATGGTACGTTCCACCAAGTTCTTCAATTCACGAATATTCCCCGGATAGGGCAAACGGCTCAAGAATTGCAGGGCATCGGCAGAGAACTCCGTACGGGGCAATCCGTTGGTTACCGCCTGACGGTCGGCAAAATGACGTGCCAGCAAGGGAATATCTTCACGACGTTCACGCAGGGCCGGCAGCTTCACAGTTATCAGATTGATACGATAGAAGAGGTCTTCACGAAAAGTACGTTCGCCCACCATCTTGCGCAAATCGGCATTGGTGGCTGATACCACCCGGATATCCGTCTTTCGAGGACGGCTGTCGCCGAGCACTTCAAATGTCTGATCCTGCAATACACGCAGTAACTTCACTTGGCACGAAGGGTCGAGATCACCTATTTCATCCAGGAAAATCGTCCCTTTGTTTGCCATTTCGAAACGTCCGATACGGTCTGCGGAAGCATCGGTAAAAGCTCCTTTCTTGTGCCCGAACATTTCACTTTCGAACAGGCTTTGAGAAATACCTCCAAGATTCACTTTCACAAAGGGGTGTTTGGCTCGCTGACTGTTGATATGAATGGCCTCGGCTATCAATTCCTTACCTGTTCCGCTTTCCCCTGTAATGAGGACAGAGGCATTGGTCTTTGCTATGCGGGCAATCGTGTTCAACACATCCATCAATCCCTGGCTACGTCCGATGATGTGGCTGCGGTCGAAAGAATCGCTCTGTTCCTGCGTTGGTTCCTGTGGAGTGCCCGAAAGTTGGAGTGCCGTTTCAATGCGTTGCAACAAGGCGGCATTATTCCAGGGCTTCGTTATGAAATCAAAAGCTCCCGCCTGCATTCCTTGCACGGCAAGTTGGATACTTCCCCAAGCGGTCATCAATATCACCGGTGTTTCGGGACGGAATATTTTTACTTGTTTGAGTAGGGTCAAACCCTCCTCACCCGTTGTAGAAAGAGTGAAGTTCATATCCATCAGGATTAAATCCGGAGCTATGGAACGTACTACTTCCATAGCTTCCCGTGGACCGGGAACGGTCTGTGCTTCATATCCTGCCCGCTTCAACATGAAGCTAAGCGAAGAACGCACTGCGCTGTCGTCGTCAATTATCAGAATCATAGTTTATGTTCTTTTTAATCATAGGTATTGTTTTACTGCTATGACTGTACAAAGCTACAAAAAAATAGCAACCGACATCACTCTTCTCTTTTTTATTGCCGGATAATTTCATCAAAATCAGCTTCAAGTTCGGAGTTCGAACGAAAATCCCATAGCGTCAGACTGCGAATCTGATAATAGTAATACCAATAATAATAGAGTTCGGAAATATGTTTCTGTCTTGCCTCATCTTTAGAGTTCTGCGCATCATTCAGGTCTAAGGTATTAATTTTGCCTATCAGGAAAGTTTCAATACTGGTCTTATAACGTTGCTGTGCAATTGCATCGGCTTCCTTCGCTATGTCCAACTGCTGCGCCTGATTATTGAAATGCTCCACCAACAAAAAGATATCCTGGTTGAAGTTGATCTGTTCCTGGCGGATCTTTGAAAGCACCACATCCCGGTTACTCTTGGCTACCCGGACTTTCCCACGGCGTTTTCCCCAATCGAGAATCGGAATCTTAACGCCTACCTGAACAATCTGATTATCCTGCAGGTTCCTGTAAACGGCCGGAAAATTCCGGTTCTCACCCGTATATCCTACGCTTGCAAACAAATCGACACTACGCAAATTTCCGCGTGCGGTAGCTACCTCATAATCGGCTTCCAACTGGCGGCGACGGATATTCTGTGCAAAAGAATTACGTTCCAATGCTTTATTTAACACCTGATTGTACTCCATCCTCGGGCCATCCACAGCTTCGGGAAGAACCGGGTTTAGTACTTCATCCTCTCCTACTCCCAAAAAGGCACGGAGCTGGAACATCTTGGCATTGAGATCACTCTCTGCCTCCGTCAATGCAGCCTTCGCATTCAAAGCGGAAAGCTTCAACTGCAAGAGTTCATTCTCGGAAATTTGCCCCATTTTGCGTTTGGCAAGGGCTACTTCATAAAGGTGGTCGGCGTTTGTCTGGTTCTGTTTCGCCGTGCCAAGATTTTCTTTTGCCAACAAAAGATTAAAGTAATAAGTGATGGCACGCATCGTCACTTCTTCGGTAGCAGTGATAAAAGCTGCTTTCGCTTCGGCATAACGAACCGGTTCGATGCGTCTGTTCCACTTTATATTATTGACTCCAAAGATGGGTTGTGTAAGTTGTAATGTGACAGGAACCGACATAAAATGCCGGTCTCCTCCGGCTCCCAATTGTTTGATATAGTCGAGAGAAGAGGTCAACGAAAGTTTACCACCGGTGAGCCATATGTTCTGATCGATGGAAAGATCACCGGTCAGTCCTAAGGTGTTGTTACGGACGAAGCCGTAAGAGCCGTCCGAATTTTGATAAGAACTATATGATTTATTATAATTGGGCAGAGTTCCGGTCAGGTTGACTTCCGGCAGCAGATCGGCACGAAAAGTGCGATATTCCCAATAGGCCGTTTTCAATTCATTCAAGGCAACAGCAGCGTCAACAGATTGAATACGCGCCATAGCAATAGCTTCATTCAAGGTTATTTCCCTTTCCTTCTGTGCCGACAATGCCAACGGCAGGCAAACGGCAGCAAGAGCAAACAATATACTTTTCTTTTTCATTATGCACAGTATTTTCCACTATGAGAGAATCAAACGATGTGCCAAAAAAGTAAAGTTTTTATTATCAACAGATTAGAAAACAAGAATAGTGTCCATTTTCGGACACTATGCCCAAAAGTGAACGTTCGATTATTCGCAGTAGTTAGGAAGGCGCACAGTGAAACGAGTGCCTTTACCTACTTCGGAGGTGACGGAGATGGTACCATTCAGACGTTCGATGATGGTCTGACAAATACTTAATCCCAAACCTGCTCCTTGGGTGAAATTATCGACTTTATAGAATCGTTCGAATATATGACGGATACCTTCTTCAGAAATACCGACTCCGGTATCCTCCACAAAGATGCGGGTGTAGCCGGGAACCTCATCATCTTCATAGCCGAAAGTAATGAAACCGCTACTCGTAAATTTAGCAGCGTTATTTATCAGATTATTCACGACTTGCTGCAAGCGTACATTATCTGTCGTGAGATATTTCTTATCACTTTCGGGCATACGCAACACCAGTTCTACTCCCGGTGGCATATTCAAGCGTTGAGAATCATGGACGGTCTTTAATAACAGCGGCAGGTTATGCTCGGCGAACATAAATTCCATGGTTCCCGATTCGATACGTGACAAATCAAGAATATCATTAATCAAAGCCAGTAACAGGCCGCAATTCTTATTAATGGTTCCGATAAACTGGGCAATCTCTTCGCTTGTAAAACCACTCGTATCGCTTAGCAAATCGGAGAAACCTACAATCGCATTCAACGGAGTCCGAATCTCGTGACTCATGTTGGCAAGGAACGCCGATTTCAGTTTGTCAGCCTGGAGGGCTTTATCACGAGCCTCTCTCATCTCCTGCTCGGCAGTCTTATATCGCTGGATACTCTGGCAAACACCTAATATATTGTACAATGAATCTTGTGTCAATCCCGTGATTACGGAAGAACGATATTCCCACCATTCATACTCTCCGTTGACATTCCGCTGACGGAAATTCAGACGGGTATTAGAATCTTCTCCTGTCAATGCTCTATTAAATAACGGACTTATTTCCTTCAAATCATCAGGATAGATAGTGCGATCCATTTCATCACGGGAGATGGTAGTAACCGATTCATCGTATCCAAGACGTTTCAAGAAACCTTGCGGGAAAATAAAACAGTTCGTTTCCATATCAAACTGGCACGGATATATGGAGCTTTCGTCTACCGCCATATCAAAGAAACGTTTCTGCATTTCCTCATCCGAAATATTCCGCGCAGAAAGTGCCATACCGGTAATTGCGTCCTTTGAATGAATCGGAACTATTTCCCCCGACACAGGGAAGTATTTATCACTATGCACTTCTTTCATGAAAGCTCCCTGGGGTATCTTCACACTTTCTCCTTTAGCAGCTACCTGCTTCAGCATAGAATGAAGAATATCCTGACCGTTATAATATATCTTGAAGATGCTGCCTGCCATCATTCCTTCATAAAAACGACCTCCCGACTCATACGGCAAATGAAGCATTTGTAATAAGGAACGATTTGTGAAATGGATGTGCAAATCGGTATCATACGTTATCACACCATCACGGATGGAATGAAATACATTATCAAACTCATTACGCTGTTCCACAAGTTTATTCTGCACGAGCAGACGGGTCTGTGCCTGAATCCGTCGTTTGGATTCACGCCGGTTGGCACGCATCAACCACACAATAGAAGCTATCAGCAATGCCAGGATAGACGGATAGAGCAGTATAAAAAGGTATTTATATTTTTCCCAATACGGTTCGTTGACGATGTTTCCGCAGCTATAATCTCCGGCATTTCCACTGTTGCATATAAGTACCATTCCTCCGTAATTGTCGTGACTG